>Ga0209777_10000299_pt1 | contig 84165 bp, 118 predicted proteins | sample FrelakmetHBP12HB_FD_187147 | JGI IMG/M metagenome (GOLD analysis project Ga0209777, IMG submission 187147) | Freshwater lake sediment microbial communities from the University of Notre Dame, USA, for methane emissions studies -HBP12 HB (SPAdes)... | ecosystem: Environmental > Aquatic >...
TTATTTATAGAATAGCCTATCCGCCGTAACATTACGCAGGCAGCAGCTTCCCGTCGCAACCTCGGAACATGCAACCAGCAAACCTCGTGGGGCTTGCTCACTCGGCTCTAGGACTATAAAAAACACTTAGTCTAAAAAAGTGGGCCTAACAGTCTAAACTTTTGTATTAGTACCATGCATAATCGACGTGTTTACTTGACGGAGGACTAATCTCGTTTTCTTTCAGTAACTTCAATCTGTATTCTTCTCCGTCTGGGCTTTCAGAATATTTGTAGTAAATTGCTTCGTACATAACAAGTAAACCATTCCAGCCTCGTAGTTTCCAGGGGAACCAGCTGCGGTAGTAAAGTTTCCAGCCCCAAGGCAGAAACCATTTATGGCCGCCAAACGCTGTGTCTTTTTGTCCATGTAACCTGCTGTAGAGTCGAAGAAGGTGACCGAGGGTTTGCCAGGCGGGTTTGAATCGTTTACGTTTTATGTCACGGGCTATGATAAAGGGGATACATGTTAACTCATTCAGGATGATTTTCAGGTTTCCTGTGGGAGAGAGAACGTGGATTATGCCCCTTAATTTGCAAACGAAAGCAAACTCGTTTAATGCATCATAGGGGTGCACTGAGAGATGTTCCATAACGTTTGAAGCGTAGATGTAACTGAATGTTCCAGCTTGAAACGGCAGGCAGCTGGCGTCTGCAATCACGTATGCAGTATTGCGTTTGTGATCGAAGGCTGCCCGGCGGATGTCGACGTTAACATCTGAGAACCGTGTGCCTGCGGATCCAACGTTGAGAGTTACCAATATTTCTTCTCCAACAACATATCGATTATTATGTTACGGGCTTTCCAGTTTAAGTGCACGTCATCCAGGAGGTACTCGGATGCAATAAGGCCATCTGGACCCGCTGTTCTGGACAAGATGTCTATGTAGGGAAAGTTTTTTGCTTTACAATACGCTTTCATTTTCTCGTTAAATTCCCGGAAGATCTCAGCCATAACTACAGGTGTAGGATAATCTGGGTAGCCATATCCATTGTCTTGGTAACCAGCAGGCGGAATCCCCAGAACAATAAAGCCAACTTTTTTGGCGGCTAGATCCTCAAGCAGCAACCCGTATCTCTTAACGGTCTCATCAACCAATTCGGATATTGGTCTGTTCTGTTTCTTGCTTTGATAGTAGATATGTATACGGCAGTCGACTTCTCCAAACACCAGGATAACATTTTGTCCGTCAGTGCACTGGAGAAATGCATAGAAGATATTCCTGGAGTCAGTGGTGCTTCGTTCTGCAACTAGGTTGTAGGCGGTAGGCGCCTTCATCTGAAACACATAGAAGCCAGATGTATTGTTGAAGATCCTGGCGTGGCTATCGCCTATAACGAAGAAATGCATCCCTTTTTGTTTTTGGTACATTTCTAATTCACCTTTACTCAACGGCTTTATCAATGCTTCTTCGCAGATCTTTTCAGCTTCTGCAGGTGTAGCTGCTGAGAAAGCAGCATAAAGGGCTGCCACGTGGCTTTCAGTTAGAAAAATCTCCGTTGCTTCACCGCAGCGGTTGCAAGTGGTGGTAACGCGTACTGCTTTTTCTTTCGGTTCAACAGCCATAATTATCCTCTCCGGTAGCTACCATGTATACCTTGAAACCCCATATATGCACGTTTGTCAAAACGATGAGACACAAACTTATGCTTAAGACTAATCGTAAGCTTAACTTTAGGCGTAAACTTAAGTTTGCCTTTCACTCTACCATGGATACTTTTCTCTGTTGGAAACAGATCTACGCGGCCAAGAGTGTCAACCCAGAACAGAGGAAAAAGATGATGCCCTTCCGCCGGGACAGAGTAGTTGAAATAAAATGATATATCGGTAGCAGCTGAGATCCAATAGTGTGATAAGGGACTACTCGTGGCCGCGCTTGTGGTTGACTGCATGTTCTCTCACTTTAGCGGCTTCTATTAGATTAATTTTCAGGACATCCCCAGTTGTTAAGTTGTACCTATTGATTACTGTGGGATCTATGGTAACGTAGTAGATGCCGCCTGAGTGCTTTACTTTCTTCAAAACAATAAGTCCGATCCGTTCTACAGAGTTAATTATCTCCGTTTCCGAATTATTTTGACCATGAGACAAGGGTTATCGCCAGATTGCTTATTGCGTCTTTTATATATAAAACAATCCATATCGCAGGTATCTATACATGGATAAAACATCCAACCTATACATTAACATGCACATAAGCAGGGCTAATTAGTAGAGACCAGTGGCATCGTGAATGCATGGGAAAATCAGGCTATTGGCCCAAGAATTTCCTTACGACGTTCTTGTAGACGTTTCTTTTGGTTTTTCATCCAGGTACCTGTTTTTTCTTTTTGAAACGAATAATTATGTCGACAAATTGTTCGGTCTCTGTAACTGTAGAGATCACGTATGGATCGTGGGCTTTAACAAAAAATAGTTGATTCTGCCGAAGTTTCTCCGGGAGAAGACAATAGAGGCTGTTGTTTGTTTTGTAAACGGATCCTGGAAGATCCGGGTGAGTTTCGTTCATAGTGATCTAAAAAGGTATCAGCTAACGTAATATATATATTTTCAGTTCAATAAGAAAATAGGGGTTTAAGTGGTTATAGTCACAGACATAGGTCCACTTAAGATCGAGTTCAACCCAACAACACACGCGCTGGATTGACCGCCCGTCTTGTTCTTCGCCCATAAGCGTACTCGGTCGTAGACTCCGGTGAAAACAACTGCAACTGAAGTTCCTTTAGTAACGTTGATGTCTGTTTGCGCTACACCTGCAGTATTCGAGATCGGTGACCAGGCGTCGACGTCAGCGTTATATCCTTCAATTTTATATGTGATGTCGTTTTGGGCAGCTGCTAAAATCGTGATCGTATGCAACGCGTATCCAGGAACATCTTCATCGAAGACTTCAGTGTAGGCGTTAAGTGTTTTGATAGAGTTCGATAGGCTTTTCTCTGTTACCCAGTTGTTGATGCGGGCCACTTTGTACTTGAAGTTAGATGCAACATACAAGCTTGAAGACATATCATTTGAAACAGATTCTCGGACGTCAAAGCTTGATTGCAGATTTTTGGTGCTGACTTTACGAACTTGGAAACTGGAACTAAGATTTTTACTGGTTGACTTTCTGCAAGTAAAACTACTGGTTAATTCTTTGCTACCTTCTTTTTCAATTGAAAAATCTGAAGATAGATCATACGAATCGTCTGATAGGCTCATACGGTTACTTCTCCTGTCTTAACTTTTATGCTTTATTACTTAGCGAAACAAAAAAAAGAAAATGGGGGTAGTGGTTATTTTTGAAGGAACACTATTTTGGTGGTTCAACCCACATTGGTTTGCCATCCACTACCTGGAAAGGTGTATCTGGCATTGGGTTAACTGACCGGTTGCCGAACGCAAGATGCTGTGATCCTAAAGGATCCATTACGGGTTGCTTTGCTGGTTCAAGCTGTGCTTCACCGAAGGCATGGTTGCGATCGCCTTTTGGCATCGGTTTCATGCCTGTGGTTTTGCCTGGGTTGCCAAAGAACAGACGCGTTGACTCTGGCATTTTATTCGCCTACCGCCATGAACGGAAAGATTATCGCTGAGACGTTAGTGAGGTTTGCGATTTCAGATCCAATTCCTGTGTACATCAGTATCTTCTTTGTTGAGTGGTTGAATACAGCGTAGTATGTGCCTGTTGTGTCTAATTGAACGACCACACGGTAGTTTCCAAGTGGAAACTTGCCTGGGCTAGTGAGTTTTGTAAGATCACATTTCACTCCGCCAGTTTTGTACATGTGCCCTTTGACTGTTCCGTAGATTACGGTTTGTGCGCGACCGTTTATTCTATCGGATAGTTCACATGGAAAAGCTTGGTCGTCAATGGCTAACGTTGCTTGTCGTAGAACAATGAAGGCTTCAGAAAGATTAGTGCTGTCGGCGATTGCTGGCATTTTGGTTATTCCCCTATGGCTATGAAGCTAAAGATTCCGTTGGTTGATTGGTCACTTGCGCCTGCTTCTGTTCCAAGCGATGTGAATACTAGTAGTTTCTTGTTGTCTGCATCGTAGAGTCCAAGTCTATTTCCAGTGTTGCTGACCGGGTTTAAAATAACCCGATATTTGCCAGCTGGGAAATAGCTACTTAGGTCACATGAATCTCCACCGCTGTCTGCTGCATGGCTACTTGACGCCGTTAAGGTTCCACGTATGACCCGTTGACCACGTTGTTGCACTCGACCGCCGGACTCTTCTCCTGCGAAGGCCGTGTTGTCAAGTGATACCGTACAGTTACCCAAAGGTGATTACTCCTTTAGGTCTCTGATCTTGCATTGTACGTTGAAACGGGTGCAGATCTCGTCGGCCATAGTTCTGTATAGACCCTTGTCGCCTAACGCGTTCACTGCGAATGGGTTGCCTGTGCTGATACCTGCTTCGAAGTATTGTGTTGGCTTTGCAATCTTCATGAGTAGGTAGTCTGTGTCTTCAAGATAGAATCTGCTTAAGCCTACTGGAGTTCCACTTGGTTGGTCTGCGAGTGCGTCCTTGGTTGGAATCATTGGGACACCGTTGTAGGTTGCAACTATGAAGCCTGCTGCCATGCCTTCTACGCCTTTGACTCCGCCGTATGTTGGTACAACTGTCTTGTATTCAACAAAGCGTTGCTGGGCCTGTAGAAGTCTCTGGACTGCTTTCAATCCGTCGAAACCTGTTTGGATTACTTTTGGTGTTCCGCCTGCTTGCCAAACGTCTTTGAATGCGCCATCCATGATGTCTAAGGTTAAGCTTCTGAGTGTTGGGTTGCTTCCACTGTACTCGATGATTGCGTCTGCCCAAGAATAGTTTGAAGCATCTGATCGGTTGACTGTTGATCCGTTAACGTAAACGTCGTTGCTTGCTGCATGAGGTGACAGTGATCCATCTGCGCCTTTGAGTGTGCCATCAGATTCAACTTTTGCGCTAAAGATGCGGTCTAAGCTTTGTACGTCGTAACCTTCCTGGGTTGCGCCAACAGCTACTCCTTCAGCGTTCAACATACGGTTGATGTGTTCTGCATGATGAAGACCCATGATCTCTCTCATTTGTCTCATGTAGTCTCCAAGAGAATCATCAATCGTGCCGAGGAATTGGGCTGCTTCTGACGCGTTGAAGCTGTGACCAACAGTTTTTGGTTTGCTGTAGAGTTGCATCCATGTGGGCTTTAGAGTATCTGGAATTCCACTGTTGTCTACTAGTCCGCCTGGTACAACTGTGTATCCGCCTGAGATACCATACGTGGTGAATGCTGGTTTCTTTGTCAGTACACGGAAACCACTGTGATCCCATACTGCTTTAGGCTGCATTGCAAAAGTGTTGGCTTCAAGGTTCAATTGACTCCAAATCTTAGCGCCGTAAATCGGGTTGTAAATTCCGGTTGTCGTGGTTAAAATTGGTGCATCTGCTTTCATTATGTTGTCGGCTAAGCCGAGTCCGTAGTAGTAACGTTCCATGTCTTCCATGGTTCTAATTTGGAAAATACTTTGTCCTGACATTTTAACTCGCTCCTGAGTTCATTATTTGGTTTCTACGATCGTTGAGGTTGTGTACTTGACCGAATGGAGTCTTGTACATTTCTTGCAGAGTTCTTGGACCTGTTACGGTTGGTGCTGGTGCCCCGATTTCTTCTGGGCCTGCGCCTGGTGTGGATGCTGATTTCCTGATGGTTGATGCTTGGTGCTTGAGATTCTCAGCAACTTCAGCTGCTGTTGGTAGATGCGCTGATTTCTGGATTGTTAGTGAGTCCTGGACCAGTTTCGTTAGGTTTTCAACTGCTTTCTCAAGTTTCTCCATTTTGAGATCCGACTTCGAGATGTGGGCTTTCTCAGCCATCTTCTGAACCATCTTGGACATTTCAGCGGGAAGTAGTCCTTTAGCGTCAAGGTCTAGTAAACTTTTGAGTGCAGCTTCATCCATGACTTCTTTGCTGGCTGCTTCTTTCGCGGCTGCTTCTTTAGCTGCGGCTTCCTTGGCTGCGGCTTCAGCATCTTTCTCTGGTGCTTCTGCAGCTGCTGGTGGAAACGCGGCTTCTTTTTGTGGGGCTACTGGTGCGGCTGCGGCTGGTGGAAATGCAGCTTCCTTCTCTGGTGCGGGTGGGCAAGCGGCTTCTTTTTCTGGCGGGTCATCAGTTATGGCTGCTGGATCCATACCTGCTTTTTTCAGTAATTCTTCCATTTTGGCTACGCGGGTTTTTCGTGAGGCGATTGCTGGTCCTGTGGTGCTGGTTCCAACTTTGTTGCCTTCGCTGGGGCCAGTACCTGTTCCAACAATTTCTTGTGTTCCTATTGTTTTAGCTATATTTGACAAATTCTCGTCCTCTGTTGATCTCTCTCGGCTATCTATGTTTTTAAGCGTTCTGTCAACGTTACTCTCTAGCGTAACTGTTGACTGTTCGGTTGAGGCTTTTTCTTGTTCTTCAGCTACTTCATGACCAAATTTTTTCATGGCAGCCTTAGCTTTTCCTTTCATTTCAGACCACTCGGCTTCTGAGTATCCGCCTGCTTCGCGGTTCTTGTCAACGTGAAGATAGTTCCAGGCAGCTTGCACGTGTTCCTCATCGAGAGGATACTTGAAGTTCGCTGGATCTGCAAACTGGTCATCTGGGATATGCACGTATTCTTTCGGCTTAGACTTGTGGCCTTCTGGCTTCTGTTCGATCAATGCGATGGCGCCGTCGACTCCTGCTGCAGCAGGCACTGGATCTGCTTTAGCTACAGGAATTAACGCCAGGTGAAACAGCGGTGTTGCATCCGGGTAAGCTGAAGCGTCTGTGCCAAAGACGTAGCCTAGATCTGGCCAGCATTCTGCAGGTATAGCTTTGCTGAATTGTGTTTGGATCTGTCGACGCAGCGGATTCTCTGCATCCATCTTCACAATCAAGTCTACTGAGTGGCTATCTCCTTTCGCTATGATGTCTGCCTGGCACACAAAGTTCTCCCGGAGAATGAATGTTTTATTCAGGATGTTTGGCATGATGCTGAGTTCTTTGAGGATCTGTTCGCCTTTGGAAAGTTCTGCGCTTTTCGCTATGAATGTGGCTTCATCTATGAGTCCCATGTCTTTGTAGCTTTTGAGAACCTCAAATCCTGACAGCGTGTTCTTGCCACGTTTGCAGATGGTAACTTCGTAGAGTTCAATGTCGTCAATCTGCCAGAACGGCCCCATGGATCCTTTCGCTACTGGACGTCGTTTGAGGCATCTTCCGCCTATGCTGAAAGCATTCAGTTCGCCCTTGCAAGCCATATCCCAAACGCGATTTGCAATCTCTAAGTCATCTCGTAATTCGCAGAGAACGTAGAGTCCGCGATCATCCACATGGGTGTAGTGGTCTTTGCCCTGGCTGTCTTTGATGTGTTCACCCAGGAGAATTTTACCAAGAGTTATGTTGCTATGTTCGAGGTTTACATTGGCGTATTTTTCTCCTGCAGCAACCATTTTTGTGAGGGCATTCTGCAGGGCTGGAAGCGTGATAAGTTCGTTTTGTTTATCGATTACTTCCACACTGGCGTATCCGCCGATTAAGCGGCGTTTGCCGTCTTTGAATATGTTGTCAGAAGTGAACCGTGCATCTATTCTAATGTAAGATGGATACGGTTTTTCGACAAGTTCTTTCAACAGATAATTTGTAATTGGGTGTTCAAGCACCATTTTCGCCGTTGGATCTCCGGCAAAAGCGCTTTTCTCCAGGTCAGAAAGTAAGGTAGTTACGTCTGTTCGCATCTTAATCAACAGAGACCGTTCGGTTAACTATGTTTTTAAGCGTTCTGTTGAACAGAAAACGTAAATACTTATACCTCTAACGTAGATGCATGACAGCCAAAGATAGTTTTCCTTTGAAACTTGGGTTAAATCCTTCACGTATTGATGTACGGAACCTACAGTTTGCAGAAATGCTTTCTCCAACTGTGCCATTGCCGCCGATCCCAGAATCTTTTGACATAGACCAAATTTCTTTCAAGGAAAACATGTTTGGCAACGACATGTGGGGCGACTGTGTAATGGCTTGGCGTGCCAACCAAACCCTGCGGTTTGAGTATTGTTCTCAGAAAAAACAAATCCCGATCACAACAAACGAGGTTCTCAACGAATATTGGATTGAACAGGGATACAAACCATCAAGCTGTTTTCTCAAGAACGCTGTCTCTCCAAAGCCAGACGGCGGCTTAAGCATGCTGGATTCTCTCACAGCCTGGAGAAAAAATGGTTGGCAGGCAGCTGGAAAACATTACGACATTTACGCTTTCCTACAGCTTCCAGTTGCAAACGATTGGTGGGGGCAGGCACCTACAAATCCAACTCTTGCTGCAGAAATGGCCAAAGCCGACATGCTTCTAGGACAAGCAATGTATTTGCTGAATGGTGCTGGTATTGCAGTCAATATGACTAACACCACTATGAAACAGTTTAAAGCAAATAAAAACTGGGATCTCACAGATCCAATAGACCGAACAATAATAGGCGGGCACGCGATCTACTTTACTGGCAAAAATACAACTGGTCCAGTTGCGATCAGCTGGGGCAAAAAAGTTCAGTTAACCTGGGCATGGTGGCACGTTTACTCCAGTGAAGCATTCTGCATAGTCGACAACAAAGACAACTTCTTACCAAGTGATCCAATCAATATACCACTTCTGGAAAGCTACATGAACGCAATCGGGGCACAATAATGAACTGGTTAGCTTTGATCGTTTTAATCATAGGTGTCTGCGTTATAGCTGACGGCCTTGGAAGCGCCTGGGTAAAAGATGGACAATACCACAACGTATGGTTTGATTCAGAAAGATATTTGCGGGCATTTGCCGGCGCCGTTTTATTTGTGATCGCCGTAATATGGATGCTTAATCTACACCTGTAGTTTTGGAACAGAAGGCAATGCTTGACCGCGCAATCCGTTAAGTGTAAAACGTACACTTTTGTTCCAGCGATACTCCATAACTACGCTTATGCTAATCTTCTGAACTTTGTTGCCGCCGCACACTGGGCATTTGTTTCCTCTTTGTGCACGGTGAAAAAGATAGTTACTTGCGTGTCCACGATCAGCCTGGTCTTCACAGTCTAGACACTTGTAGATGCTTTGCTTATCCCGCATTCTACGATCTACATATTCCGGTGTTTCTTCGCCCATGCTGGACTCTCCATTTTTCTTTTACCGACAACGTACATTGGCCAACCAATCAACCAAATTGCTGCAATTTCTACAATTGTAAATATCATTAACCAAAGTGGTGCACGCCTCATTTTTTCTTCGCCTCAATCTGTTCTTTTGATAACGCGATCTCTTGGCAATGGCGATGAACCAAATGGTAAAACCGTTTGAAGACACTCATCCCTGGAGTCCTCCTGGAAGAACAAAGCCGTCTCCTGCACCTAAAACGTCGCCTGTGTACCCAGCTTGCAACGCCAAATTTGCAAGTAAAGTTGGCAGGTTCTCCTGGGAGATCTTGTCGTTCTGCACACTGAAGTGCGTAACAACTACTCGTGGAACCTTCATGCGCTGCGCCTGCTTAAGAGAAGTAAGCACGCTTTGATGTCCACTGTGAAGTTGTGGGCCGTCAACGATTGTTACTCCTGCTGCAGGTGTAGGTTCTTCATCCTTCATCATGACGTTGCCATCAATGATCCAGGTGCCTATGTTTTTCAAGTAATCATCTGGAAGAGAAGAAAAGTCTGGGCTGTAGAGAACGTCTTCCTGGAAGCTGATAGCGTATGTTTTGAATTCCTCGTGATGTTCAACTGGCAGCCAAACAACATGGCAAACTCCGATCGCTATTGGATTCTGTGTATCAACTAGAATGATTTCGCGGTCTTTGATTTTATCAGCGATCTCAGGCAGATGCATCAGTAGATCCCGCCAGGTTTCACGATGCATGTAGATGGGCACTGCAGGATCCAGCAGGGGCAACGCCGCTGTATGATCTGGGTGACCATGGGTGATTACTGCAGCTTCAAGTTTCGTCATGATTTTGTCGACGACAATTTGGCTGCCTAAGTCAACAAGAATATCTGTTCCAGATTCCTGGAAGATTATGCTGCTGTTATGACGGTTCTCTGTCTCGTGGCTGCCAGCTGTTCCAAGAAATCTTATGTTCCAATCATCCTGCTTACGCATTGGATTCACAGGCGGTCTATCTGAAGGAAGAACATTACCGGTCTTTGGGTCTTTGCGGTGGCCTGGCCAGAAGAACCCTTCCTTCTCAGCTGGCTTCTTTTCTGGTGCATAACCATACTGCAAAGGGCTAGGTTCTTTCATGTTTTGTTCCAGCGAAGGCGGCAACAGTTCGCCTCCGCCCATATTGTTTACGCCGATGATTCCTCCTGGCGCTAAACTGTAGCCTCCGGACTTCATGATCTCGGACTTATGCAGCGGTAGCCCTCGGCTATCAAGTTCACGCACGATCGCGTCATGCAGTTCCTTGATTGTTGCACGGTCAAAACGAAACGGCTGCCCCTGTTTTGTAGCGTTCCACCATTGATGAACCGTTATATGGTCTTCCATAAGAGTAAGACTTGACAACTTATGCGGATCATAGTTGTCGACGTTGGCCATGTGTTCTAGACTTGCAGGTGCAGATTCAGGACTATAGACGTTTGTCATAACGCCTTCAGATGTTCGCCCTGGAAAAAAATTGCCGGGAAAATCCGCTGCGTCAGAAGAATATTTTTTGATAAAGCTTTTCTGGAATGCTATATCCTGCAGCACAGTTGGTTCAAACGTAGATGTGTCAGCTAAGATTATGTCTGCAGGTATCTTTCCAACGATGAAAGCAGCATGTGGAATCTCGTTCTTGTGGATCCAGTTGACTGTCATCTCATAATAGCGGCTGTCTCGATCAGTAAACAAGATAAGTGTACCTGCCTTGCTGATTTCATGGAGAGTTTCTCGGACTCCAGGTGCAACTTCAGCTTTTAAGTAGGACTCTGGCAGTGAAAGAGACGTGTCTCTCTTAGCTACAGCTGTATCTATGTTGACTGCTATGGTTAATTCAGATGAGTTGTTAACCCATTTAGGCGTTGGAAAGAAAACTTTGACGCCTCTTGGGTACTCATACTCCAAAGGTACATCAAATTTACATAGAATCTGAAAGGCGTAGGCGTAAAGCACTGTGTTTTCTGGCCAGAACTTCTTTCTTTCATCCATTGTTAGGCAATGTTTACCTATGCTTTTCTGGAAGTCATTGTCAGTTATGGTGTGCACATCAGTTAATTTGATTACACCATAGATGTAGTTGACGTCTCCGTAGTATAATGCCTTGTTTAGCATGCCAGTATAGCTTCTACCCTTAACTATGAGGGTTTTTTCACCCTTCCAGATGCGTTCTGCAGCAGGCGCAGGCAGATAAAGACTCTTCGCAGCGATCTGTTCAGCACTATTTCGCAGTCCCTGGACCGTTACAGCGTTCACTGGAATGCCATCTAAGTCGTCTTTTACCTCATGTAACATGCCTCTATGGCCTATTTCGGATACCAAAAGGCTGTGGTAATCCACTAAATCCACTATACTCCAGTCTGAAACCGCCTCCGGAGTCTCCCTTTTACGCATAAAAAGGGCATGTGCCAGTGCATGATCGAACACAAGTTGCTTATCATCCAATCTTCCTGGCACGGAAGACTGAGTAGAGGCGGTCAAAAGACTATGCCCTCCGGCTTAAGTCCTCTTTTTCCGTAGAATCCAGTGGGTTGATCCATTTGTTTGTGTGCATTAAGCCGTATACCCTGGATACATCTGACTTGTATGCTTCTCCCTGGTCTCCAGCTGGCTTCGGCGCATACGCACCTGTTCTTTCCCGCAGCATTCCTGTAGCTTCAGACTCAATCGGCATGCCTTCTGCTTTACTGGGCGGCCCAAAACCCTTCGGGCTGGTTGCTTGAGGGGCACGTCCCATGCCAGAAACCTCAATATCCCCATGATCGTTGAGGCGCACGTCGAATCCTGCTTTAAGCCAGGTGAAAGCTGTATTTGCTTTGACCTGTCCAATCTGTGCCAGGCGTACATCGTCTCGTAGCTCGAGTGTATTGAAGTGTAGATGCCAGTCTGTGATTGTGAAAGCTGGGAAAACTCTGTGGTTCATGAGGTCTTCGCGGTTTTTATGGTGTTCCCGGATGGCGCGGTCTTGCACAGTGACCTGCATCATTGGTGTAGTGCCTGATTTTCCGTCGACTGATCCTGTGAATATGGGCATAACGCTGTAGACACTGGCAATTGCCGCCTGCCAGATCTTGTAGTAGTCAATTGACTGCATCCGTTTGAAGTCTTCCATGACTTTTGTAACTTGAATCTTCTCTTTGCTGCCAATCATCATGGTGCGAACTTTCTTTGTGGTGCGGAAACGCCGTAGAACAGGGTCATAAACGCGTTTCTTCATTGCCTCGTTCTCGAATTGATCCATGATTTCGTTTACTTCTTCCTGTTCATGCCCAGGGAAGTTCACTATGCTGCCCAATTTGCCTTCAGTATAGAGATCCAAGTTGAAGTCATCCATTGCCTGGATGGTTATGAGGATCTTCCAGAGGCTGATGATCTTGCTTTCAGCGTAGATGTTGGGTAAAATGCGGTCTTCACCTGCATGAATGATCTCGTCTTTGGTGAAGCGTGCTTTGATGGCGCCACCGATGCGTTGAACGTAAGCTGTTTTCTCCAAGGCTTTACCGCAGATCGGGCAATCTACCTGTGGCGCCGTGTACACCAGATCAGGCCGCCAGCAATCTGGACAAAAAAGCTGCTTTGGATCACCCAGGTGCCCTTTGTCATCTGCAACAGCACGCATGTACCGGGGATCTTCAACGTTCAGTTCCGATGGAATCTTGATGAAATCGTTAGGAAACTCCGGGTCTGAAACATACTTATAACTTATACTTAGAAAGTAGTTGCTAAGCGCCAGGTCATAGGCTAAAGTTGAATACATCAATTGATAGAATGTGATGTCTTCTGCAGGACGCGTAATCAACTGCAGGGCGCGATCGTATTGTTCGGGGCTGGGACGCCGCAGCGGTCCACCGCAGACTACAGGTGTAGCTAATGGATTAGAAGGATCCTGGATCTCCTGGGTGCATTTGCCTTCACTTTTAACTGGCCAATCTCTGTATTCTTTGCCGCAGGACATACATTTGCCAGCGAACGCAGGTTCAATAGTCCAACCTGGACTCAGCGTCTCCCGGATGATTGCGTTAAAAGTACGTTTCAAAACCCAGTTTGTACGTGCAACAAGCATCAATTCCTCAAAATTGTAGAGGGGTTCACGTATCATGTACTGGGGCATCCACGAGAATTCGGGGATGACCGTGCGATCATGCTTCTGTATTGACTGCATAAAAGGATCTATTCTTTCGAATGCAGTTTCCGATTTTCTTATGACCTGAGTTTCTTGTCCTATATCCCACGGCATTTAGTTTACGCTCCTGGTTTTACTTCTGGTTTGTCAACGGTGATTTTGACTTCTTGGAGATCTATGGTGTCGGAGATGTCTTTACCGTTGATGTAAATGTGAAGTCTTGTTCCTTTCACGTTGCTGCCTAACACACGGATTTGCTTGAGTGTACTGTTAGCGTAGAAAATTTCGTCCTCAATCATATTCTACTCACCTTCACTAGCCGTTTGGCTGCTTCAATTTTTGCCTCGGCATGTTGTCTCTCGACACTGCTGCGCCGGGCATTATCAATCTGAGTCATTTGTTCAACTATCTTCTCTAGATCCTTCAATGGGTTAGGCCGTGGATCATCATTGCCAAGCATCATGCGTTTGTTTGCTGCTTGCTGCCTGCCGTCCAGTCGACGTGGCTGCCGATTAAAAACCATGCATAAACCGCAAACAGGGCACTTGTGTTCGAATTCGCTTTGCATGTCCCTGGTACCGATTCCCTGCAGGGTACCACAGTTTTGGCATCGAAAGTTAGCTACTCTGTTGTCTTTTTTGCTTGGGGCAAGAATGTTCCAACCGCCAGTTTGGGACAACGCGTTACTTAAACGTAAGTCATGCTGAATTGGCTTTGGCCCTTTTATGTAAATTTCTTTCAATAGTCAACAGCTCGTATGCTTATTTTAACAGGAGGCTTAAGTAAGCATCGGAGAAGTAAACCTAAACTTTTGGGGAAGTCATCATGGCGGTCTTGTCCTTTAGGCGCTTTTGTCTTTAGCATGTTGCCGTTCCAATGTTTCTCCAGGTCGCAACATTCTGATAGGAACATGTCTCGGTACTTGCGCATTTGCACGCCGCCCATAGCTTCGCATTCTTCTTTGCTTGGGAAATCAAAGAGGCCCTCTTTAACTGCGGTAACCAAGAGTTTGCTGTTTATGTCGTCTTCCATAGCCAGGTTTGTTTTTACTCCGTCGATTTTCACACGGACTCCGCCTTCTTTCTCCCGGAGGCTTTTACGTAGAAGATCCATTGTGGGGTCACCTACACCTGCAGAATCCATAAGAACTGAAGATGCGCCGTTGTCAATCAGTGCCTGGGCGATTGCGTCAACTTGGTCAGTGTAGTCGTCGCCTTCAAACACGATCCACTTGACCACGTGGATAACTTCGCCTTCTCTCCAGCCAAGTGTGAAGACACTGCGGTCAAGAGATTTCGCTACGTCCCAGCCGCCGCCGACGACAAACATTGGTCTGCCATCTACGATTGGAAGAATAACAGGGTGCTTACGTGACAGATCAACTAGGTCTTCCAGGATGCAGAGTTTGTCAACTCCCAAACGCCATTCGCAACCATACTGTGTACGGAAGGCAATGCTGTCTATGCCAAGCTTGTCAATCATTTCTTCGCAGTAAGCCTTGTACTTTGGATTGAACTCTTGGGCTTCAGTGTAGACCACACGAAGATACCTTGGGCCTTCTTCACGTTTGGTGCAGGCATCATAGAAGTATGTGTTGATAACTTCGTTCTTAGGTGTGCCATCCAATATCCTGGCGCCACCTACTGCGGCAGCCATAGGAAAAACGTCGTTAGTCATCTTCATAGGATCCACGTCTTCTGACTGTTCGATAATGATAAGGTTCAAAGTTTCCGACGTGATGTTTGCGTCTGGGCTGATGCTGAAGCAGCGGACCCGAAAATCATATTCGTCTCCTTCCCTGGTACGGTGTTGCAGAATGAAAAGTTCAGAACCTAATCCTTCACCGACAACAAGGCGAACACCAAAGATCTGGAGAACGCGCCTGGCGCCATTGCAACGTTTCCGCAGCCGTTCCTTCACCGTGAGGATTGTTTGGGTTGCTGCAGGCGCAAAAATTCCTACACGAAAATTCTTCTTTTTAACTCGGCAGTAATAGATGGCCAGAACGATTAAGCTGATGACAACTGCTTCTGTTTTGCCGCTTTGCCTGCACTGGTTTACTATGCCTTCTTCGCCTTTCATGGCAGTGGCTAATTCCAAAATAAGATCGGAAACTCGGTTTTGATAAGGATACAAGCCGTCAGGTAAATCATTGCGGAGGAAAGTTAAAACTACGTACCGAATGGCCCTGCAGCATTCGGTAGGCGATATTCCGCTGTTGTCAAGTATTGACTGCAGGTTGTTCAACAGTACAGTTTGTTGTTGACTCAGCTGGTTTTTTCTCCTTGGTCGTTTCAACTATTGTGCCAATCATCTTGGCTATGTCTTCGTCACTGCCTCCAGCAACGCCGCCGCTGTTTGGTGCTACACATTTACGTATGCCCATGCGCATTTCAAGTTCAGCCAGGTCGCTGGCTAATTCACGAAGAACTTCAAGCGCTTTATCTGTGGAAGTGAATGTTTTCTCAGAAGACTTCTCTTTATTCACCATCATGCCAAGACGCGCTTTCTGCATGACAATGCCTTCAGCTAAAGTTTTGAGGGCATCCACTTGTTCAGGTAAATCTTTCAAGAAATTTCTGTATTGATTAAGTCCCTGATGGATGTTTTTCGTTAACAAACGCCGCATATACCTGCGAACTGAATCATCTGAGATCTTAATTTTCTCTTCTGCGCGGAGTAACGACGCAATTTTTTCAGCTGACTCCCCTCTTTCTGCAGCCTGATCGATCAAATCACGTACAATCTGGGGCAAAAGTTCAATTTTGCTGTGACGTTTAGGCTTTTTTGTTAGAGTGGACACAAGAATCACTATTTATAAACCTACTTAGTGGGAGACATCATAAAACTTTTGCGGTGTAACAAACAGTCAAACGTACGTTTCAGCATAAAACTCAAAAGCAAAAGTACACATAACTGAGTTGAGGCTGGTCTAGTTGGGCATTTAAGCCATGAAATACCCCTCCGAGTTGTTAACGCCCTAGACCAGCCGTAAAAAAACTTATAAACACAGACAAACCATTACTGAATTGGCTTAACCATCCACTCCTGGAGAGAGGAGAAGGTCGAGACACTTACACAAGCCGACAAGCAATTGTTGGTACAGGGAAGTTGGACACCGATGAGTGTCCCTCAACAACGACTTGTGTCATGATTGCACCTTTGGGGGGCTGGATCGATTGAGACCACGTGTTCAAGCGCACTTCCGCCAGTATGCCGCAAGGCAAACAGGTCTGGCCAACGCTAACTTCGGCGTAAATGAGTTGCAGACACGCGGCGCAGCAGCGATCAGTTCAACTACGGCCGCCAGAACTATCGACTCTGGCAACTCGTCAGCTGAGTCATAAGCTGCAAACAGCCCCCCTAACTATCAATACGTTCTGAAGCAACACGTAAAAGCAGAGTTCCATTGTGATTTGTATGGATCAAAGATTAGTAAAATGCACCCGATGTTTGAGGCTATATATTTTTCCGGAGACAACCGCAGGTGTATGCCCCAGTTGTGGACACCCAGGGTTTATAGTATCATATCCTAAATCTACAGCTGTAGATAAGCCATAAAGCATTTAAACGTAAAAGTACATATTTTACGTTATGAACTGCCATGAACAAACCACGCAAGAGAATCAAGAAAGAACAGTTCACTCCGCCAATCCGGGAATTGGAAGAGTCAAGTTTTGAAGAAGTAGCCCTGATGATCGGCTTCGACCATTAGCTTGGACGTCGCAGCAACCATTTTCCGTTTGTACTTAACTTGTAATCGTATCCCCCACACTGCGTCCATTCACCGCAATGTTCAGCCACAATCTTCGTTAACTTCGGATCCGACTCTGCTAGGCATATTTCATCGCCGTAAGTTCCACGGCGCCACTCAGGCTTCGCATCCTCAACGGGTGCGCCACTATCCAGTTTTTCATGAAACTTTCTCCATTTATCTTCATGCAAAGTACCAAAAGTATCCAGGTGCTTCTTAAGATCATGAGGCGTCAAAAAAAGGCAGGGGCAACCTGGACACTTATAAAACACTGGCGGACCATTCTTTTCATCATTTGTCACAGTCAGGCTTAGGCACATCCAAAGTTCTCATGAAAGTATCCATCGGGTCTCCTTCATCTACAGATGCAGTCCTTGGGCGATGCGCCTCTTCGATGTGGCGCTGAAGTAACTCGTCTGCATGACGCTGCATCTCCCATTTATTGTATCCCAGTACAGTTTTTTTCCAGCTACATTCAGGGCACGACACCGTAAGATCCTCCAGTTTAGGAATTACCTGTTGAGGTCTACGTGCTGCTTCTTGCTGTTCGGCTGCGCCAGGACGATAAGGTGGTGGTGTATAGGCAGTTGAAGGATTAAATCGACGTGGATCTATAGCGGTAGATCCGAACTGTGCGCCTTCAAACATTTCAGCCCAGGATCCTCTTTGGAAAGGCTGCCGTACACGAGAGATTCCCCTTTCTTCGTCATGTATCTGTTGTTCCCTAAGTCGACGCAGCCGTTCAGCATTATCTTCGCGCACACGTGAATAATCGGGATAACTCATAGCGGTTGTAATATGTCAGAGAAGATAAAAGATTTTTGGTTAAACCGCAAAGTACATACTTTCACTTGCAGAACACTTAAAAACATAGCGCATCGAGTAGTTTTTCAGTGAACAAACATGGACACGCTAATATACTATGTTTTAGCTGGCCTCTACCTCGGCGGATTATTCTTCACTTTCGGCAAATACCTATTCAAACTGAAAAATACTCCAGACATCAAGTTCAACCACACCTACCTCTTAACCATGTTGCTAAGCATGGTTGCCACCGTTGGCTTAACTCCACTGTTCTTTGTCCCTGGACTACACATGATTGACAACACACTCGGCGTCGGCGCCATAGCTTTAAGCGGAATCGTTGGGTTCTGCGCAGGCTTCACAGCAAACGCCATACTCAACATACCAGTAGCATACTTCGTCAACAAAATGGCACAGTACGAAGACACACTCAAAACAGCTAACCTACCATCGCCGCTACCAGTAAAAATCAAGTCACCGATCGGAACAGTCGACGTACACAAATTCATCGAAGCCATCGTCATCGTAGTTTTAATCATCGCGTTATGCGGAGTTTCAGTTTTTGCAGCAGTCACCTACCAAGCATCAATATCTGGTTCAGGAAGCATCACAGGCGTTGGAGTCACAGTGTACTCGGATGCAGCGGGACAAGTAAACTTGAACTCAATAAGCTGGGGCAACATAAACCCAGGCGGATCAGTCTCAACAACAATCTACATAAAAAGCACATCAAACACGCCAGTCGTACTGTCACTATCAAGCAACGGATGGACACCTGCAGCAGCATCAGGATACCTAACACTCAGCTGGGATTACAACAGCGTAGCAGTACAACCAGGACAAATCGTGAAAGTAGTCTTAACATTAGCAGCTTCAAGCACAGCAACACCGGGAACAAACTTCAGCTTCAACTGCGTCATAACCGCGACGTCAGGCTAAATCAGAGGAAACTAAAGAAAACTTTCCTTCCTCTTCTTTCTTTTTTTAAGAACCCCATCACACGAAGATTGTTCAGATACATACTTTCTACAGCACGTGCCCGGCGAGTAACCTCAGCGATCTCCTCTGCATCTGCTTCTCCCTTCAATTTATGCAGGGCCACAAGTGTAGTCTGCATGTGCTTAGGCAAACTGAGAACATCATTTATGCTGAGAGGCAAATCAGTAAGTGACACACCAGCCAACTCCATTGGCGGACGCATAACATTTACAGGAGGAAGATTCTTATTGAATTCTTCTAGTCTGGTTACGCGTTCAACAATCTTATCCACTCGGCTGGCCATAATGGTTATTCGATTGTTGATTCGTTCCAAAGCTACTTCAACCGGCAGCGGCATCTTCAAGACTCCTGTATTTTCCACAGTATCTGCCGCCATCATGGGTGCACATGTAACTTTGGCTGCTGGATGTTTTGCAACGTTTAAAAAATCTGCAGCGGTTCAGCCTAAAAATTTTTTTGATGTACTCTTTAAACGCCTGAATCTTTCGGGACAACAGTTCTTCGGACCTCAATTACAACATCGTACTCTTCATGTTCTGTAGTGTGAACCTCGTATGTAGACTCAAATTTCTTCGCTGACAAGTTCCTCTCTCCAAGATGCATGGTGTTAGTCTACGGTTTTAAGCGTTCTTAAATACGTATTATTAAGACACCATCAATAAATTATGATAGTCACATCTACAGAACCAAAGTGCCTGCCAATCTATTTTAAAATCAACGTTCATTTAACGGAGCTGATTTTTTGGTTACGCCAAAGGGGCATTCGAAAATAGGTAAAGCCACAAATATTTTGCTGTTTTGTGTTGGCAGGTCTGTTTCAGGTTTCAATTTTATTTCAACGACAACAGTAGCCATCGAAATCATCAATAGGTTTCTGTAGTAACAAGTCAGATATAAATTGATGCGTCACCAAATATTTGCTATGTACGAAATCCTATTTTTTCTGGGCGGAATCGCAATCGGAGTCATGATACAACGCATCTACGTTGCACGTGCAGGCCCAATGTTTGAACAGGGATCAAGTTGGCGATGGGGCAAAAGCAGATTCTTCCGTTGGCTACACCGGCTTTACTGTGAAACATGTCCACGTCGACAGCATTGCCCAGAATACGATCAACGCGTAGCAGCTGACAACACCCTCTAAGTACAAGAGGTGTGTAGTACACTACACAGTTACGGAAGCCATTGGAGTCCTCAGCTCGATGAAGATGGCAGTAACCTTGGGATGGTACCTTGAAAAAAATAAACATGTCCCTCCACGTCATAGGATTATCAACTGTTGTGGCAGCCGCTTTTTTCTTGGCCTGGGTGTTCTTGATGATTGTTCTGCAGGGCCACTTCACTGTTGGAGAAGACAACCTGTGGATCCGTTACTGCGAAGTTGCCTTGGTAATCTATGGGGCTTGCTACGCAGTTTTTCTCTGGGTATCTTTCATGCGTTATTATTCGGCGTAAAAAAAATTTTTAGGTTACAGGTGCTTGTAGATCCATTTGCCAAACAAGTACCCAAGAACAGCAATCCACAACGCGATACCTGTCCACCCGGCTAAATCATTATAGTAGTTTGCCCCAACCATAAACAGCAAAGTGCCTACAAGCAACAGCAGAATCAACACAGCATTCAATTTATCCATACGGTATGGTACCTACAAACAAAATATATATTTTGCGTCGACCAAAAAAATTGCAGCAGGGGCGAAGCATACCATCCGTTGCGATAGGACAGTTACTCCGATAGCCTGCTGCATCCACATTCCGCCATATCCAGTGGGGGACCAGACGGACTTCAAAAGTTATTTACCTAAAAGAAAGCTATATACTTATTTCAAAGTTATTTACACCAAAAAAAAGTATATACGTCAAAAAAATTTTATAAAGGCATCGATCACGCCCATCGATTTTACGTTCAACAACAAAATCTCAAGCAGTGTACAACACCAACAACAAACAAAACAGGCAGACAACAACAAACAACAACAAAGGCGCCCCAACCAGAACCCGCAAGGTTCTCCAAAGAGAACCAAAACCCCCAAACACACACACCCCAAACAAAGTGCCATGTATCTTATGTGATTTTGGCTTTATTTGACTGTTTGATTTTTGTTTATTGGGTGAACTGTTGGATTTTTGCGCGCGCTAGATTTTTGTTTATTGGTTGTTTTTTTATGGTTTTTGTGGTTATTATAATGTTATATTATTTTAAAGGCTAATTTAGGCTTATTTTAACGTGTTACGCATAACACTTATTAAGGTGTATGCGTAACATGGATTAACGAAAAAGGTGTGTGATCCAAAAAAGACAACTAAAAAAGCGTTGGGCGCGCGCGCGCGCCCAAACCAGCCTTAAAGGCTTGGTGAACGGAACAGCACCGTTTAATCAACTGCCAAACATCCCAATACCATTACGGGAACGGATGGATGCTAAACTGAATGGCAAGGTCTACATGGTTAAACGGTGAAATAAAAATCTGTGGTGCTTCATCAAAAGATTTAGGACGGTTGACGATTGCCTATCGTACCTTAACATATAGCTCCTGCTAGGTGTGTTGCCTCCAGATTAAGCTGGACGGTGCTAGTTAACCTGATGTACAAATAAGGGTTAATTTGAGAGACTGAGACAACAAAAAATCCGCTAATTATGAGTCCCAACTTTTACGGTTGCCTGCGGTATGTTAAGGAAAAACTGCGCAGAAATGGCAAAAGACTGATGCCAAAGGAACTTCAATGTTTCAATAAACCGCCCTAAATCGAGTAGGCAATCGGGACGGGCTAGCACCGTAACCCAACAACATAACTGCAAGTGAAACACGTACATAAATTTGAAAGGTAAATTGCAATAAACCGAGTATGGACACCCGCAAGATAGTCACGAAAGGGAGATTTACCGATTAAAGTTAAAACAGTTATGGCTTGGTAACGGTGCACCCGCACTACTGAAATTCTACAACACTTGCGTTATGGCTTAACAAGTCATGGCGCAGACACACACACGCAGGCTAATACTCGCCTGCCGACCGCAAGGTCGTACCCCTAGATCTTTTTTCTACGCAGTTATGCGCTCGAGTCGTTGCAAATTACGACGAGAGAACTAGGAGGATTAGTTATGTCAACCAGTATTGAACGACTTTTAGATAGAAACGCCGATAAAATCTACTATCACCCTCGCACAGGCGAGAAGATGTCAACCTGCACCTGTGGAGACAAGGTACATTCAATGCCACCAATCTCCAACCTGCACACGAACGGATGCCCACGCACTACGTACCACCGAATGGTCAACGCCCAGTGGATAGGCGACACGCCGATTCCGACAGGGCAACTCAAGACATTCTGGGGAGAACGTAAGCATGGATACGTCAGCAAGCACCAACACGCACAGCATGGCGCAGGCAGATTCCTACCTCCGCAGATGCCAGAACGCAAAGTGAGGATACTCTGCAGACACATAGACCGCGCAATCAAAGAGACCAAGACCACTGTACAAGTTGCCTAATCCTCCCAGTAATAACGTAAAAGGAGTGTGAAAGAAAAATGGAACATCAACCATCCATCCAACAGCGAGTACAAACCGTCTACGACTCTCTACAGGGAAGTAGCAAAACCGTGACCTCAGACATCAGAACAGCACTATACATAGTGCGAACGGTGGGAGTCTAAATGGGACACATGCACTCACCATGCGAAAACTGCTTGGGAGTCGGGTGTGAATCATGCCCGAAATACATCCAAGCCAAGCAACTAGCAGAGTTCGAAGCCAAGCAGTGTGAGGATCAGCTCAAATGGGAACAAGCCCAAGATGTACTCGTCGATCCAATCCAGCGGTCTGATTCACCTAAAGGTTGGAAACAATATACAGAAAGGCTACGTCATCAGTAGCCTCTTTTTCTCAGTGACCAATATGACTCAATTACTAAATCTCGGAGAAGATGGGCGGTCTAACAAGACTCGTGCTATCACTGAGTCGGTGCAGAAATGCACCGTTTTTCTCAGTCACAGAATGACAAACCTATGGAGGTGTATTTATGGATGAAAATGAAGATGAACGGCGACTTATCGCTTTTCTCAACAACACAGGATTAGGAGTAAAGATTGAATCCACTGACGTCATTAACTCAGCACTCTACGCTTGGTCCACATTGCCAGTCTCGCATAACCCAACAATGACTCGATGTTTCATACAGGACTTCGCAGCATCACTTGATCGGAAACACTTCTTTCAAAGCTACGAACAACTTCAGGAGTTCTGGGATCTCGCTGGCAAAAGAGTCCAGGGCATGCATGAACTCAGCAAAGTTGGCGCAGCACTCACTGTTAGTCGCAGGGAGGTGAAAGAAATATGATAAGCACAGTATCACGTAAAGAAGCGTTGAAAGCAATCTGCACTTTATGCAAGCCACATGCTTGCAGTGTATGTTATGATCCGCTTGAAACTTCAGGCGTTACAATGGAACAGTTACAAAAATACTTCAATCCTTAATCTCCGTTTCTTTGGAGACAAACCATGTTTAGCAGCGAAGGGTTACACAACGGCTGCACCTGTAGCTTCCACAATTGACAGGCCCATGGCGATGTAACCTATAAAAATTGGAGGAAAAATCTTTGCGAAAACCCGCAAACATAGAACTGCTCGAACACTTCAAGCTTGATGACCTTGGGTCTCAGTTTGAAATGGTCGAACGTAAATCTCCCGTGATAGAGAAAAGTAAAAGGAAAGTCGAATGGCACGCTGTTTTTCCAATGCATATTCCACAACAGGACTACATGGATAAAATGGCTTCAACAGCAATCGCTAAAGACAACTGCATCAGACTCGAACCAGGACACACACATGTCTTAGACGTCGCAATATGCTTCAGATGCACTCCACAGGAATGCCTCAGCAACCATGCATGTGTTCGCAAGCAAGCGGTACACTCAACCCTTGCACACATGAACAGGGCTAAGTGGTAGATATGACAGCTTCAGATATAACCGGCGCAAGCAACAACTGGCTTGTCGAAGATGCAATCCGAAGACGTGCACAGTGGACCTGCAGCCCAATCAAAGTAACTGAAGACAAGAAACGCATCGACCAACTCATAGACAGCGCAGCAACAGGCGGCCAAGCATTACTCCTTGGACAAGTCAAAGGATACCGCAAGATCTTAGAGTGGAATCTCCAACGCAATGAACTAAAAGAAATCAGCAAGCCAGGCAGAGAAATCATAAGAGTACCAGTCGCAGATCAAGACCAGCCAGTAATACAATTGATCGACAAGGAACTACATAACACGAGTCCATTAGGATCCGACGGCTTACCAACACAACCGCAGTCAGCACTTGTAATCATCCACAACGTAATGACTAAACCGCAGGCAGATGCAATCGCTAATTGGTTAGTGGCATGGAGTAAAGACAACAGCTTATTCGTCAACCAAGGAACAGTCTATACTTTCACTACAGACGAATCATTGTTCATTGAACCAGTGCGACGCGCATGCAACGTCCAGTATATACCAACAGGATCAGTAGAGGAAATCCGTGCGCAGATACAAAACCTCGTTGACAAAATCAACAAGAACAACAGGGAAATGCGGCTACGAGTAGACGAACAGGAAGTCCAAGCAGCTAAAGGATTAGATCTCACACAGACAGTCACATCATATCTCTATGGCCTATCAATCTCAAAGACAACGCCGAAACGATGTGGAGTTGAACCCTTCACAGAGATGAAGATTCAACAGTTGAAGACTATCGGATTGAACTTGAAGACACCAGAGATTGGCCCCGACGACTTAGGCGGATACCAAAGTCTCAAAGCAGAAATCAACTTCATCGCATCGCTAGTGCAAGATCCAGCGAAGACAGCTCATTATGGCCTATCATTGCCAAGAGGATTCTTGCTGGATGGCCCACCTGGAACCGGCAAGACAAGGATCGCTGAAGTATTAGCTTGGATATTGAAGATGCCGTTTGTGAAGCTGGAGAACAACAACTTGTACAAAGGAATCGTTGGAGAGTCAGAAGCAACTGTCAACAAGATCTTCCGCGCATTAGAAGCCCTAAGCCCACTGGTGCTGTTCATAGATGAAGCAGATGCAGTGTTTCCACGCAGAGACAAACAGGTCTCTACAGATTCAGGTGTAGGACGACGTGTATTCAACGACATGCTGGATAAACTGGCAAGTCCAAAGAGAGGCTACCTTGTGATGATGGCTACCAATCTCGTAGAAGACATAGATGAAGCAGCAATCAGACCTGGAAGAATTGGCGCATGTTACTACGTTCCATATCCCGATATGGCAGCGAGACAACAGATATTCCAAGTGCAATGCACACGTCTGCATCATTACTTGATGGATCCACAGATCGACTACAGCTATCTTGCAAAGCAATCATGTATGATGAGTGGCGCTGAAATAGAGAAGTGGTGCGAACTTGCATCCCAACAAGCATTGAGACAAAACAGCGAACCAGTAACACAAGGGCACTTCGAAGACGTAGAAGAACAAGTCACAGTTAACATCGACGAACGCATCGCAGACATGCGTAAGAAAATCGAAGTACGCAAACACATCATGAACTTCAACGTACCACAGATGGATCGTGACATCCAAGGATTAATGGCGGAGATCACAGGCAGACAAGGCAGCAGCATCGACACCTTCACACAAAATCTAGGAAAATAAAAGAAAGAAAACCGGAGGAAAATGTATGAGTCATTTCACCGTGTATAGAATATGTAAAATCAATGGCCTTACAGAAGGCTTTTTGATCCGTGCTGTAGAGTTCTGGGCTAAACAGTTAGGTGCCCAGATCTTCTATGGCAAAATCCCCTTCGCCTTTGGCGAAGCACAGAAAGTTGTTGTTGGTTTCCAAACCGAAGACATGCGGTCTCCCATCGGCTTCAAAGTAACGGCTGATGGAGGATTGCAGGTCTGTGGAGACAGCTACATGCAGCAAGACGAGTTTGCTAAATACAAGATGATGGCTGAGTCAGGCGTCTTAACGAACAGCTATCTCGTTGCACAGAAGGCAAAGTCTGAAGGCATGACCTTCACGCTGCAGGTACAGGAGACCCAAGTGCACATGGAAGTGGATTATAATGCCTAAAGTTAAAATCGATTTCAAGTTCGATGGAACAATGAAGACTGAAGCTGAAGGATTCGAAGGCGGCAAATGCGTGACAGCAACCAACAACCTGATTGAAGCTATAGCTAAACGTCAGACCGATCAACGATTCAAGACTGATTATTATGTCAACGAAAACGCGGTTAATATTGGTAATTAAAACCGATGGCACGATCGAGACTGGACAGAAGGAAAGCGGAGAAGCTTTCCATTTTCCATGTGTAGATCAACCTCAAGATGACGCAGCTGATAAGTTACTCTCAGACATAGCGAAAACTAAGCAGTCAAGTTGGTGTGGATAAATGCCAAGTAAAAGAGAAGTAGATATTCCCGATGCTTTAGACATCGCATTGCAAGGTATCAACTTTAGCAGTCCTACTGTAGATATAGATATTCCAACGCCATGCATTGAAGATGACAGGAAAATTCAAAGCTTCACGCAAAGCCTACCTGAACCTGAAGAAACTGAACTGCAACTGCTTATGTCCAGTAAACCCGTAGTGTTGCAGGGCTTCTTGTTCTCCATGCATTTCAGTGGAGATGACTTGCTGAAGCTACAGGTGAATAATCTGGATGACAGCCACTTCAACGAGATGAAAGATTGGCTTGAAGATACTATGCTGGAGATTGACAAGTCACATACCGAACGACATAACAGCGGTGCATCCAGCTGGGAAGGATCAGGTACTCGTCTCAAAGACTTTGTTGATACAGGTGAAGCAGAGAATACGCCTGATAGATCACGCAGCATCAAGATCAGAATGTTTCCGCGTTCATTCAGCAACAGCTTAGCACGCATCAAAGAAGACTTAGTGTATGAACGACTCCGCAAATGCATCAGCATCACCACGTATAGCAGTGGCAGATTCAAACAGATGATCTTCGTCTTGCCCTTCAGCAAAGCAACTGAGATGGTAACAAAGATCGCTGAAGCCAACGTGAAAGTAGATGCAGTCAACGCAGAAATCAAAGAGTATGTGCAAAGCAAAGACTACACTAAGCTACATGAAATCCTAGAGAACTACAAACTTGAGAAGCTTGCAGACGAACGCAGCTGGAAGATACCTCACATCAGATATGAATTGCAACCCTTCAACCTAGACACCAAAGCAGTTATGGACATCATGAAAGTTGGAAACAAAAACGTCAAAGAAGAACTGAAAGAAAAGTACAACGCTGGCTTAAAAGAAATCGAGGCAACTCTCAACGAGAAAAACAAAACCATGAGTACACAAATCATGCAGGTATTCAAATCTGAAATCGACAAGCAAGTAGGGCAGATCGTAGCACGTGCAAAGATGGAGACTAAAACTGCAGCTGAAACTTCTGAGTCTCTGAAGCAGGAACTAGATGACCTCAAAGAGAAAGCAACATCGATTGGTATGGAAGCGTTAGCTGGCACAGTGATTGATCCCTTGACAGCACTTATAGATAATCCAAGTAAGGCAGCTGAACTCTTCGGTGTCTCTGTGATGAGTGACTTGCAATATGAAGTAGACGATAGGATCGTAGCGTTCCTACGTACTCAAGCTACAGGTGTAGAAGATGCCAAGCTGTGAGTGCGGATGGGAAGGAACATGGTACGAGACAGAGAAGTCTTGTTGCCCAGTATGTAGCAAACCGTTAGGAGATAAGAAACATGAATCGTAAAGTGCAGATCACCCGCAAATATAATCTTGGCTGTATCGGCAAGCAGTACGAGTCAGTTGAATTCTGCGTAAGTGGATGCAATACAGCTGAAGTAATTGCGGAAATTGAACACGCCTATGTAGATTACATAGCTTCAATCACGTCAGGGGTGATACATTAATGGCAACTAAACAACTGCCTAAGAAGTTTAGTGAGTGGACAGATGAACAACTCATCAACTACTACAAGGAATTGCATAGCTGCATCAACATCTCAGAATGCTTCAGCACTTCAGACCTTATGAACTATGATAACATGGAGATTGAACTCATTAAACGAGGCTACGAAGTAAAAGAAACCACGCATATAACAGTGCAGAAAAAGATTGAAGAGGAGGGATAGTATGGCAAGATACTACATACGTCAAGTAAACGTTGCGTCTCAGACGGATCGCCTAGATGAAGACGGAAATCCACAGGTGTACAAAGTTTCTCAAGCGCAGGATGGACATTGGGAGTGCAGTTGTAAGGCATGGATATTCCAACGGGCACATCTACTCGATGGACGACGAGCTGATGAATGGGAGACTCCAAATGGAGTATGTAAGCACGCTTGGTGGGTGATCCAGAACGAAGGACGCATGGCTACAGCTGTAGCTGCTGGTGGAACACACAGGATCGAATCAGAAGGACTCTTCGTGGACATAGCAGATGGACAGATCATTGGATTCCTTGCGCATCTTGGTGCGCCACCTCAAGTACCCACGGTTGCCCGTGATGTTTTCCATCCACGGCGCCGCTAAATAAACGATCTACAGGTGAAGTTTCTATGGGAACAATAGACATCTTAGCTTTAGCTTCGGGCTTGATCCCGATGACTGCCTTGCAAGCTTGTGACAAGATGCAAAGCAGCGGCAAATGCGAGAACAATTGCCGTACATGTGCCATTATAATACAGTTAAGTGGACAAACTCTGCTTGGCAAAGGACAGAAAACACTTGAACCATGATGACGGGTGCTTTAACTGCGACAACTGTAGTGCATCTACACCTACAGCTTGGATGAAGGTAGAGAACAACCATAAACTCTGCCCCAAATGCGCTCAACATCTAGGTTGCCACTGTACTACACGTAGATGTGTACCTTACGAAGCTTGGCTCAACAGTAGTTCCTTATGTGGAGCATGCACTAGCGTTTGCATCTGGATAAAACTACAGGTGAAGCAGTAATGCCAACATTAACATGTGCTCGCTGCAAAGCCACAGAAGAATATGATGAGCCGAAAACTCTACAGGATTTGCCTGATGGTTTATGGATGAATGGTAAATGGTACTGTAGCAGATGCGCTAACAGAGTAGCCATTCAACATCCTCCCCACTAAACTACAGGTGAAGAAGATGAAGAAGACCAAGCGGATCAGAGGACACCTCTACAATGATGGGACTCCAAGCGAAGTTGGACCCGATGGTGAACGTTACTATGGGTAAACTACAGGTACAGTTAGAAGGAAACTTTGAAGATATGAGTCGCATCTACGAATTCATGAAACTCCATACCAAATCTGCCTCGAAAGCAACGTGGCTAAGCAAACCAGATGACGCACTCGTCTCCGCCGTCTCCTTCTCCGTCACAATCTAAACTACAGGTGCAACCTCAATGGAGAATCCCTTCTGGTTCTACGATGGCGGCGTCGGCATGTGCAAATGGATATGGTTCTGGGTGGAGATGGCTGGTATCCCAACCAGAGATTGTCCCCGTGACTACTAACTACAGGTGTAGATGATGCCGAAGATAGATTCGCTGCAAGTTTTCATGCAAAACAATGGACTGCTGAAGCCCAAGCCCCCTCAACCTCCACGTAAAAAACGTGAACCTACACCTGAACTTAGCTGGGAAGGCGGAAGCGAAGATGGAGACTCAGCGGAGTGGGAATGGGAAGACCTCATGACGAATCTTTCAGCTGTACTTAAGCAACTTCAGAAGCGCAACAACCATGAAGGCTACTGGAAAGCCAGCGTCACAGGCTTCGGATGGAGAAAGCAGGATGGAACGAAGGACTTCAAAGCATATACAGCTGTAGAATTCCTCCGTACAATCCTGCCAGATACCGATTGCCACTTCGACATCTACGTAGACAAAGTAAAACATCAGCTTCGCATCCACAACTTCCACCATGATGCACCAACAGGCGAATGGCACACGGTCAAGCCCATGACGTACCGTGAAGCAGACAAGTTCTACTCCACTGACAACTAAAACAGGGGAGGGGTGAGTGAAAGTGAACAAACGAATTAAATGTCCAGCTTGCAAAGGCACAGGAAACGGCGCGTCTACAGATGTAGATTGCGATGAATGTAGAGGAAGCGGGTACATCTATATACCCGTGACCATAACACCATCAAGGATGTGAGTAACATGGTAACAGAAACAAGAAGAATAACAAACCGCAGAAACCAAGCAGTCATCAGAAAGAAACGCAAACAACTTGGCTTATGCCAACGATGCGGACAACCCCTACCAAAGAAACCTACAGGTGAAGCCACATCATAACCTACGTTGACTCCTACAATCTACACATCGCCCAAGCGAATCAAACTTTACAGCATCAGAAGATTTGCCACAGTACAGGCAACGCTTCAACACTACTACAGGTGAAACCTGACTTGCTGTCGCCGCCACAGCAACTGCAGCAGCACGCCCCCGTCGAACAGGCGAAAGCTTCTTCTTTTCTACAGGTGCAGATGACTCGCCCAAAGAGTGCCCGCATTTTGTACAACAGTTCCTCGCTTTCCTTTCAGCGTACAAACGACGCATCAATTCAGCCTTAGTAAGCCTTACCATACAGCATCAATTCAGCCTTAGTAAGCCTTACCATACAGCATCAATTCAGCCTTAGTAAGCCTTACCATACAACAGAGTAAGCCTTACCACAAGATAAGAGTAACGTTACCGCCAATAGTAACAGTTACTACACCTATAGAAAGAACCAAACCCCCAACCAACCACCCACCCAAACATCAACGGCACTTTTTTGTATGTTGTTTTTGGTTGTGCGGATTGTTTGTTTGTTGTTTGTTGTTGGAGTGGGTTGTTGATGGGCACGGCTGGTATATGTTGGGGTTCTCTGGGCATATTGTTCTTGTTGTTACAGGTGTAGATGTCATAGCATCATTTGGCACTGCTGAATTTGCTGGTGTCTATCATTCAAGAAAAAATGTTGAAGCATCAATGCGTACTCCGTTTCAAGCGGCATCACCATGACAACATACATACTTTACGTTTGACAACACGTTTAAAAGACGGTTGCTCTTGTACAGTACAGGTGTAAGTGAGTGATATGCGGATGGATAGATGGGGTTGCAAGGGGAAGGAAGGAAAAGTTACAGGTGAAATTGTATGGGTAAGTACGGTAGAAAACCTGAACAGGTAAAGCAAGACACGCATCCACGTCTCTGCCGAAAATGTGGAAAGCGAACCTACAGTTGGAGTTGTTGCGGTCAACAGACTGCACGAGTTAATGACAAAGCGTTTACCAAGAACAGGCTTAGCCAAAATCTCGGTGACAAAGCAGATTACAGGTGAAGAGGTGAAAATGAAATGAGTGAACCAAAGATTTACTGGCGAGACATCGGGGAACATGGTGCAATAACACAGCGCGACGGATGCTACTACTGGGAGGCATGGCGAAGAAGCTACACCTGCACAACAATACCTGATGGGTGAAGCTAAAGTAAAGAATCGGTAACCACGTGTGCCATTTGGCAAACATGGATGCAAGCCATACTCCCGCCGAGTGTGGAAGAGTAACTCTCTTGTTCCGAAGGTTCGTCGGAAGACATTCACCGAACTGCAAAGCGGTCTGGTGACAAAGAGTTTACATGAAAAATACAGGTGAAGAATGAATGCGAATAGCATTAGCAGGATTTGAAGCCGACGTTTCCACTGAGTTAGTGAAGTCGGCTAAGCTGATTGATGAACCATTGATTGTTGAACTCATCAACGGCTACCAAGAAGTGTGTAAGTCATGCGTTTCTTGCGCTGGCTGCACGAAATATCCGTTCTGTTCCTCCATCGAGGTTAAGGAACGGAGTGTACCCTTGTATCCTACAGGTGAAACTTTTGTGGATGACGAGGGCGAAACCAAACCCGTCATGCGACAGGGCGAACCCTACAAGCAAAGCATGAAAACCAAAGGCGTAGAAGATTGCAACGGCGTGTTTCGACAGGTGAAGAAAGGCGAGTACAAAGGATACGAAGTAGTAGCAGACCCATCTGACCCCACCAAGATACTGCTTGAAGAACGAGTCATGTTCGAGGAAGGCACAAAGATTCTTGACATCACTGAAGAAGACCTGTTCCCTGCAGGTGTAGAAACAAACTTCTTAATTGAGAAGCTCTACGAAATCTATCCGCACCATGACAAAAGCATCGAGAAGGATAACCGCAACAAACAGAAACTCTACGAGATACATCAGCTACTCTCCGAGAAAAAGAAAGTAGCAATCAAGAATGGATTCGTGTGGCGTGGAGGCACGTATCAAGCGTGGGCTGCAATCATTGAAGCTATGACTTTTGAAGATGGCAAATGGTTACTCACGTTGAAGACCACCCAAGCACAGCTTAGTTGGATTCATCCACAGGAAGTACCCGTTGTGTTGACTGAACTACAGGTGAAGAAAGCGCCAACCGTGAACAACCTGACGGCGATTACAAGTTTCCTCAGCAAAGTAAAGGCTGAACAGAAGCCGCAACTGCAGGTGAAGTAAGTTGGCTGACGACTTTCAGTTGATTGAACTGCGCAACCAACGACATGGATGAGGAAGAGTATGACCCCGAAGGAAAGAAAGTTAACTAGAGAATTCGATGCCATCCTCAGAAATACAGCTGAAGATTTAGAGACAGGCGCAGAATCCATCAAGAATCTTCGGGATGCACATGGCAAATACTCTGTGGATATACAGGAATCAAAACTTATGGAACGTGTTCAAACATGATGTATGAATCAGATGACTTCAAAGTTACACGCAACAAAGCTACACCTGAAAACCCCTTCAGCTTTACAACCAAAAGCAAATGCAAGAAGGGTTGGGTTTCAGCTAACTTCTTTTGGAAACCAAGCAACGTGACCATGCGAATCATCGGCGACAAGATACCATGCATGGAGATAGCGTATCCATTCGTGAACCACAACGGCGGCGGAGTGCTGGCGGACATGGCACCGCAGGAACTCCTACGTACGCTGGTTAATCGACTGAACATACAGGTGAAGAATCAATGAGTGAACAAGACGAATGTGAAGATTGCAACGGCACAGGCTACGAGAAACATGGTAGCGCAGATGAGAAGAAATGTACCACGTGTAAAGGCACAGGCAAAGTACCCCACACCTACACTGAAGAAGAGATAAACAAAATCATAAACTTCCATGGCGCCAACGGAAAACTCATCGACATCTTCTCCTTGCATGGCGTACTCTTTGTTGGCAATACTACACCTATAGTTACCTTAGAGAATGGACAAATCAAACACTGCAATGGATGGGACTTGAGTCACGAGGGACAGTACACACGGTTCAGCACAGGCAACCTTGCAGTTTCCATAGATGACTTTTGGGATTGCCATACACCTGAAGAAGTACATGATACGTTCGGCGAACTGCTGGAAGAACGAGTCAAGGAGAATCTAGTATGAGTTGCCCTAATTGTGGAACTAAAGTAGTAGACGTCTTCGTCACCAGCAACTACACGTTAACCAAAGATGGTGATGATTGGGTGCGAACAGACATCGAGAACCCAGTTGACGATTCAACCTACAGGTGTACCAAATGCCGTAAGGTGTTACCACCTGAACTGCTGGAAGAATTAGGAGTGACCTAAGATGAAAGAGTACACCGTGTACCTGAAAGAAATCATGGATGAAACCAGCGTGGATGCAGATGACGAGGCACAAGCGAAACGTACAGCTGCAGATTTGTTTCTGGATTTTCACCCTGACCTGACCAGAGAATTTGTTGAGGCGCACATGGAGATAATCGAGACACGAGAACTGACAGCAGAGGAGGAGAAGGAAATTGGGTGACCATAGAACAAACGGTGAGAAACTTTACGATGAGTTCGACGGCTTGATTGACAGCGCCGAAGCGTATGGATTCCATGTGATTGCAGAAAAGCTACGCAAGATTCGAGACCACACACCGAAGTATCCTACAGCTGTAGATGAAGGCATCAGTATGTTGAGGAAAGGAAAGAAGCCTCCTGCATGGATAGAGAAGCTGGATGATGATGCATTGAAGGAGACACTTCAAGATTGTAAAGAAGCATTGAAGTCACAGAAGTGTGGGTGGGATACGCATACTGTTGAGGAACTGCAGCAGCTTGAGGCAGAAACTACAAGGCGCAAAGGCTTACGGTTCTTAGACCCAGCAGCCTACGACCAAGAACAGCTAAAGAAATACTTCGTGCAACCTACAGCTGCAGAGAATCCGAAGTGCCCCAACTGCAAGAACATCATGGTGATAGATACCACAGGTAAGTCACACTGCGAATACTGTGAGAAGGAGGCGAAGCAAGATGGCAGAACCTAAACAAAAATTTGTCATAAGAGTTCACTTCACCAACAACGATACCTACGCAGACTGGAGTACAATCTACATCAAAGGCAAGATACCTGACAAAGCATGGCTGAAGAGTTTGTACGATGGAGTGAATGAACCCAAAGACATGACGGTGCTGGGAACTATTCTTCCGCGACACCCGAAGATTCCAGTTGTTAGTCTTGACAACATTGCAGGAACATACGACGACCCGTATGATGCAGCGAATTGTATACAAGACCTGTCTTCAGCTGAAGATAGAAAGCTAGGACAGTACACGAATGGACAAGGAGTCATTGTAGTTTACTACAAAGATTGAGGAATGAAAGTTGAGTAAGAAAAAGCAAGGACAAGTCATCGCCAATGGCGTACCTGTGTATGGCTTCGACGAATACAACGAGGCGGGTGCACGTATGGTAGCTGGCGGCGAGTTGAAAAAGATACTCCGTTTGAAGCGGAGTCTTGGAGAAATCCGAGTACAGTATCCATCGGGGCGAGAAGTCCTGATAAAAATATCAGAGGTAAACGAGTAATGAAAGTGTTTAGTTTTGACAAGGAAACATTGTTGGAAGAATTGAAGACTAACCCGAAGTGGAGTAAGTACCTCAGCATCTACAACAAAGAAGATGGAGACGGAGACCTGTCACAAAAGTTCAATGAAGACTGTACGGGCTGCTGCAACCCAAGCACATTGATGTTTGTGTTGGCTGACACAGAAGAGGAAGCAAAAGAAATGACCTTCAAAAACGAAGCTGGAATGTGCGGCGACTGCATGGCAACTGAACTGGCTAACACTGAAGGCGGGACCTACGAACTTCATTACCATAAAGATACAACTGCACCTGCAGGAAAAATCTACAAAGTCCCAGCGTGCGAATCCTGTGGGGAACCTTTAGAGAAAGTTCAGTTCAACGACTACACCACGTACACATTCAACGCGAAGATAGGACAGTATGAGAACACAGGCGGCGATGCTGAAAGCAAATGCAACGAGTGTGAAGCAAAACTGGGAGATGAAGTGGGCGACTTCGTTGGCGACTACCAAGCTACCAAGCTAATTAAAGAAAAGAAACCTACAGGTGAAACCAAATGAACAACAGCATTGTCACATCAATCATGGCAGAGATAACTCCTGATGACATCGACCCAACAACTGAAGCTATAATCTTCCTTATCGATAATCGCTACAAAGAACTAGGCATCGAAACAAAATACGGCAAAACCATCACACTTGACACAACACCTAAACCTGAACGGCATGGCTACAGCAGTTACTTTGAACCTCTTAACAAACAAGTTGCAACCTTAGACATCCGTAAGAAAGGAGCTATCAATGGCAAAGCTGAACTGCAATTCACAGCCCGCCCTGAAACCATTGGAGACGAAGACAATGAAGAGGAAGTATTCATTGTCACTGTGGAAGAACGAGGGATGCTAGATGCAACTGGAAACTACAAGCAGTTCAAGACGCCACGTGGAACCTACACAATCAAGGGTACAGAGAAAGCTGAGTTCAAAATTATCAACGAGGTGCTACCATGACCGAACTACAGGTGAAGAAACAGAACCTCCGCCAACAGTTTGAACATTTCCTACTGACCGACTATCCTTCTGATGCAGGAGAAACATTGAAGGAAGCCCAGAAGTACGCTAAAGAAATGTACTTCAGTGACCCAGACGGCAGCATACCTGACCAATACATAGGCGAAGATATACTGAATGACATCAACAGCAAATTCTACCGTGTGCTTTCATTCATCCGCAGCCTATTCGAAGCGAAGCATCCAGAAGCTAAAGACGTCTTTATCAACGTAGACCCAAGCTACGAAGACCACACCTGCTATGTGGTACATCAATACAGCAGCCACAAAGTTCTACTCAGTGGCAACGACAAAGCATGGAACTTCTGGTGGCGTAACGTGTATGAATTCAAACGGTTCGTAACGTCTACGCTTGAGGCGATGGAAGAAATCTACAAGCCCCAAACATTGCACGTAGTCATCAACAACTACGGCGGAGTTCTGAATGACATTGACCCATTCGTTGATGAAGCAGATGCATTGAAACAGTTTGAAGTGTACGCTGAAATTCCCTATGCTACATACGCCAAACGCAAAGCAGCTTACGACAAAGGCAAACGCGGCAACCTCTGGGATGATGAAGACACAGATGTACAGGTGTGGGAAATCAAAGTGATACCCAAAGGAGGCAAGCCTGAGTAATGCCGTACCTTGTGAAAGCTAAGATAACAGGAGAGAGACAAAAGGTGAAGCGTCTTCTGGAAGAAGTAGACTTGCTTGCCCAACAACTACACGTGAAGGTTGAGTACGATGCCGTTGAATGATAACCTGCAAGAGTGGTACAACGAACACATGAAGACACTCGTTGACCAAGCATCTAAAGAACAGCCCCTTCCCAAAGGAAGCAACATGTTAGAGATGGTGAACCGCCTGATAGCACGAAACAAAATCCATGCCAAGACACTGATACTCAAAGACCTACAGGTGCAGTTCAACCTGACACCTTACCCTGAAGAAGTGAAACTTGTCTGTCCCATTTGTGACAGAGAAATATCGGAGGAACATCCAGTATGAAAGTTGAGATGAAAGAACAGAAACATTTGTGGATAGTCTTTGGAGACCAAGCTACCCGCAACCAAGCAGAGGTCATCATAGACCTTGAACACAACGATGTACGCATTTGCGATTATCGTAGCCAAGTAGTCAAGGTGCGGCTGAAACCAGACCTACAGGTGAAGGACATCTTAGTCAACGACGTATTCCAAGCAGTCGAACAGCCATCAACGCTTTTATTGCATTGCGTGGTGGCGGATTGTCGCCGCCGAGTAACAAGAAGTATTCGCAGCCATAAAAATGGGTACACCCAGGAGAATTTTACCAAGAGTTATGTTGCTATGTTCGAGGTTTACATTGGCGGATTTCGATATGAAAAGAAAACCGAAAAGACCTAGATGCTTTCAGAAAGCGCACAGTGGAACAGAAGAGTTTGAGAAATGCCAACTGTGTCTTTGGCAAGATTGCTGTGAAGCACATTACCAACTCACTTAGGCTCTCTTAAGTTGGTTTACGATTAAAGATGCATCAGTTGTTATCCGCTTCCGCATCGACGGCAAAGTGCACCAAGAAATTGTGGACTATCCAATGATCGAAGTCTCTGCAGACATATCCGCATTGAAGACGTACCTGCACAAAGCAGTAGCAGACTTCAACAGCAGGGGGAACAAGCAATGACTGAAGCTACAGCTGCAGTTAAACCAAGCCGCTGCGACAACTGCACCGTTGATCCAGAAGTCAGACGCAACACCCATTGTTGTGAACAGTGCACTCCAGAGAATCCGCAAAGCCAAACAGAAAACAGCAGAGTCTTCCTCGTCGGCAGCCATTCAACAACAATACCAAACCTATCTTCATACCGCGTAACCAAGTATCCGAACGGAACCTACAGGTGCACCTGCAGAAACTTCATCTTCAACCGTGACAAACCAGACCAACCTGAAGACAAACACATCGCAGACGCCAAAGCCAAATCAGATAACGTATCTGAAATCACCAACCTCGACATGAAAGCTGTACTGATTCATCTAGAGAACGTAGCCTCCATCATTGAGAAACATGCTGACTTACCAGACCAGCCGACAGTATGGTTTGGCCACGTGCGTGATACCCTGCGTGCCCACGAGTACAAACTTACAGGTGCAGATCAAGCGTACCTGATGACGGAGATCACCGGCGCCGAAACTTTCTGGATGCGATTCGATCAGAAGCGCAGGCAAATAGACCATCCTGAAGTGAAAGCTTCAGGTGAAGAAAAGAAGAAGACAGGAGTGTATTTCTTATGACCGAGAGAACAGCACACACCCAGTTACCTGGAGACAACCTTCTTCCAAAGAAGAAAGTAAAGTGCCCCTTCTGTCCCAAAGAGTTTGACACCGTTATAGAAATGATAAAGCATGATGATGAGGCGCATGAGTAATGCCTAAAGAAAGATGTATGTTAGGATATGACAGCGACTTATCTGCACTCCACATGGAGAACATCCATGAGTATCTCGTGCAGGTAAAGTGGGATGGCAACCGTGCCGTAACAGAATTCAACAGAGGCACAGTGCACATCGTTGGCAGAAGCGGAGAAGATTGGACAGACCGCCTGCCTGAAATGGTAGAGGCCCTTCAGCAATTAGCCAAAGCTACAGCTGCAACTTACTTCAAAATTGACGGAGAGATTGTAGTGTTCAAGGATGGACACAGCCACCTGCCAAGCGCCAACGCACGAGTCCACACTAAAGATAGGCAACGCATCAAGCTGATCCTGCGACGCACCCTCCCCGTAACCTACATGATATTCGACGTACTCAACTGGAACGGCAACGATTTTACAGGTGCATCTTTAACAAGACGCGACGAAATCCTGGAGAACATCTTCCAAATTCCACACATGTTACCAGACGGAACCCGCCTAGACGGTCGCAGCCTACAGCTGCAGATTCCCGGCTTACAGAAAGTTCCAACGTACAGCAACCCTGACGAATGCTGGGAAGAGTGGGTAATGAAACGTAAAGAAGAAGGAGTTATGCTGAAGAAAAAGGACAGCATCTACATGTTCGACCGCAGCAGAGATTGGTTGAAAATCAAAGCACGAGACAAAGGAACATTCAAAGTAGTAGGATACACTGCTGGCAATGGCAACCGAGAAGAACTCTATGGTGCACTGGTGATTGCTAATCCAACTACAGGTGCGTACTGTGGACGGTGTGGTGGCGGCTTTTCACAGGAGATGGCTGAAGACATAATTACAGTTCTAAAGCATGAACCGCAAACGGGGTTACCTTTTACGGAGAGTGAAGTGGGTAGACCATACACTGCAGTTGATACACATATGTTGGTTGAGGTTGCTTTTCAAGCTACGGACAATTATAGTACAACTGGAAAGCTTCGAAGCCCACAATTAATACGCTGGTGGATACCTGAATCCTAAAACCAAATACTTCACAAACCTTATTAATGGATTCAACCATTAGGAAAACGATGTGAAATAACAATGTCAACTCATAAGTATAGCAAAAGGCGAACAGAAAATAAACGAAAGCAAGATACAGAAAAAGCAATTTCGTTATTCGATGATGGCTTTACTCTTAGAGAGATAGCGAAGAAACTTGGGTTAACATTCAATCAGTTGTATGAAGACTTATCCCAGAATTACCCAGACAAAACAATGTGGCAAATACTTAGACGCAATTCCTACACCTGCAGAATACACACAGAACTTAGAGTGACAAAAGAAAAAGTGTTGCGTGCAAGAAAGCTTCTGGAAAAATATCCTGTACAAACTGTTGCTAACATTATTGGCATTCCGCATGGCAGATTGAAACACCTTCCAGAAGGAAAACGTAGTATGGAACTTGGATACAACTGCAACCTGTTACTGTTTGCATTGGCAGGTGAACATCTTCTTGGACGATACCTATACGAAATAAAACCGCAACAATGGCACATTAGAGAGAACTTACCTAACTCAAATCTTGCACCCGACTTCTGGACTGAAGAAGAATTCTGGGATTCAAAAGCTAGATGTTACGGAACAAGCGCACACAAACGTATAGTCAAAACGGAACTAGCAAAGTATTCGAAGCTATTCAAGAAAGGCTACGTTGTCTACTGGTTTGGCGTACCTGATAATGTAAAATCAAGTTTGTCCAACATAGAACTAATAGATGGACGAAAACTGAAACCGACAAGCGTTACGTTACAAAAAGACATACAAGATTTTCTAAATGGTAACATAACCAAAATCATAACACAGATGTTCACAGGTGAAATGGTATGATAGGCAGAGTAGGCGGAGGATTCACGTTGGAGACAGCACAGCAGATCATAGATGTGTTGGAGAATGAACCGCGCACAGGCTTGCCTTATCCAGAAAGCGAAGTAGGTAGACCGTATACAGCTGTAGATACCAAGATGATTGTTGACGTAGCATTCCAGGCGACAGACAACTATAGCACAACAGGCAAGCTGCGGAGTCCCCAGTTGATAGGATGGCGAATGGCATGAGTGAAGTTAAGCAGCCAGAGAACAGATACACCATATACATTGAACCGCAACGTGGACTCTTCGGTCTCATCAAGGGAGACAACATGGGCGTAGCATTACACAACGGGCACGACTCAACACCATACGACAGTGATCCAAAACATCGGACACTTGAGTTTCAACTGTTCGGAGAAACAGGAGAACATTGGAAGGTCACCAAGCTGACGCTTACCGAGTTATCTTTGGATGTTGAAGTAGAACTACAGGTGAAGAAGTAATGCCAAAGATAATAGCTGAACTTGAAAAGCATGGGGCATTAGATCGCTTACGCAAATGGCTTGAGGATCACCCAGCACAATCATCACTAACGCTTGCAGCACGAGAAACATTCCTATCCGTAACCAACACCAAAGCAGCCCTGCGATACTTAGGCTACACAATTTCTAAAGACAACAGTTACAGGTGGAGTGACCGCAATGACAGATGAAGAAACAATCAAGAAAGCAATCCATGATTACGCCTCCATGTGGCACAGCGACCGCGCAAAACGAACCACAGTAGAGAAAGCATTAGACCGCAAAGTATCCCGACACGGCTACGGATTAGAGAATGCACATGATAAAGTAGAAGCACTCATCAAGGCCGGCATCCTGGTCCACGATCCAACAGGCAAGTTTCTCTTAGATACAGCTGTAGCTTCACCATCAAAGCTGGGGCCTGGATTCAGATGACTGAACCTACAGGTGAAGTAAAGATTTACATGCGCCTTAAGCTCGAGGGATTCACAAAGGAAGAACTCAAATCAATCTTGGCCAACATCAAATCTACGGAAGGCGGACGCAAAGACCGATTGATTCTAGTGGATATTGGAACTGCACCGGAACTGAAACGTGAAGAAGCAACAGCGCTACTCAAAGAACTGATGCCTGGACTCAAGGTTCGGGATCAGCGGCCAGTGTACGCAAGCTAAGATACAGGTGAAGAACATGACAAGCGGTAGACAAGGATTCCTTAAAGGCAATCTACACCAGTATCTTCTGGCGCATAAGCGACCGATGCGACCACGAGATTTAATCCGCGCAGGCTTCGCAGCAAGTAATGTAGCAACATATCTAAAGCAGCTAGTGCAAGAAGGCAAAGTCACACGTAAAGAGATGCCGAAAGAAACAAACGGATTAGGGCGCAAGCACAAGGGAAATGGCCGTCCACCAGTTTTCTATCAAGCAGTACCTACAGGTGAAGCTATGATTAGTTTGGGGAACAATATGTTGATTCCTGAAAGCGTTTGGAATAATGCCTGGGCAGAAGCAGCCAAGAAACAATTACCTGTTACTGATGGTAGAGGCAGAGTTATTGGTAGACTACTTGAGGGAGGAGAACGTGGGTAGCATGGATAAAATGGATGTTAGAATCTTAGAGGAATATGACCGAATCAAAGGTAGTTATGAAGTGTTGGGAAAGAAGTACCGGGCTGCTGTGAAGCGTGGCGATGAAGTTGCAGCTGCAGAAATAGAGAAGCAGATGATGGCTATTGATAAAAAGAATGCTGCTATTTCCAGCGGTGAAGGTTTTCGACAAGCGTAAAATATATATGTTCAAAGGTACAGTACAAAGTACGGAGATTAATTATGGAGAGTGAAAGAAACGTCAAGCCAAAACTTGACCTACCTTATAGACCCGCAACCTGACACAGCTAAATGTGTCATGTGTGGGAGCCAAGTACCCACTGGTAATGCGCTGCATTCTTGCAGTGACGGCCAGCTTAGAGATAGTTTAGGAAGATTGCCATTACCTACACCTGCAGAAGAACCAGAACAGATAGGTGGATCCATTGACCTTAGCCCGAAACATAGATCAGGTGACCAACCGCTACGTGCAGCAGCACTTATTTTTTCGCTTGTGATCTGCCTACCAGGATTTCTAATCTGTGCTGCAATGATCTCATTAACAGACTACTTCAACTGGTGGTGGCCATCGTTGGGCTTCGGCATCTTAGGATGGTTCAGTTTCTGGTATGCATTAGGCGGACTCAAACAATCAAACACCATCTCAAGAATCCTTGGCGCCAAACATATCTCAACAAGTAAACCATCTCAAAGTTCTCCATGGTATATTCAAAATCAACAAGTCCAGCAAAACTGGCGAGAGAACTATAGACGTAGTTTAAAATCAAAAGGAGGAAAATAAAATTGAGTGAGAAAACATTTGTAGACAACATAGAAGGCAAACCCGTTTACTATCTCAAAGGCAAATTTATAGTGGAAGTAGATGGTGTTTGGCAAGAAGCCACATCCATAGCAAACTTGAAAGCTAAGATGCAGGGCTTAACAGGCAAACCAACAAAAGTCATAGACTATAACCTATGGATTGCAGGCGACTACGGCAACGGCAAACTGAAGATTTTAACTGTTGTTGCCCCAAACAAAAAAATGGTTTACAAAATAACGGATGCTGGCAAGAAGGAACGTTACAGCAGCGATCACCTATACATCTACACGCCTGAAATAGAACAGAAACTTATCGCAATCAGCAAGAAAGCAAACGACCTACGAACAGAATTAACGGAAGCTATGAAAACAGCGAGGGTTTTTCCATGAGTCAAAACCAAATTGTTTTAGGACATATAGCAGAAGGCCCACACAGAGGCGAACGTTTCTGTATCCCATTGGAACATACAGTTTTCACCGGCATGAGTCACATCTCAGGGAAAACTACAGCTGAAGAAGCAGCGTTCAGTCGACTACCTGCAGCGGATCCACCGTACCGCATCCTCGTGTTCTTAACGAAACGTGGGGAGAAAACATTCCACAACAGCCACAACATCCAACCCTACTTCAAAGTGAACTTCAGCTGGGAATACCTTGCATCTCTGATGGAGTCAGCTATGAAGGAGAAGCTGAAGTTTGAACGCGCATGGATCATCAAACTGGCAAAGATGACACAGCAAGACATGGCACTACGCAAAGCACCAGAAGACGCAGCGCTTCCGATCGCACGAGAAATCCTTGGCAAGATGATAGCAGACAAGAAGACACGAGACTACGATCGCAACGTCTACATTGTTTTAGCAGCGTACCTGGACAAAGTATTACCAACGTTACGTGCAACCCAGTGGAGTAAAGAACTACAGCTGCAGCCAGGCATCAACGTCATGGACCTAACCGCATGGTACACCAAAGAAGAAATCCAAATGCTAATCATCCGCAGCTGCATGGAACAAATCCTTGAACACGAGAACAACGTCATCGTTGGCTTGCCTGAATGCTGGAAGATGCTACCTCAGAACCGCAACACCCCAGTGAAACTATACTTCGAGAAGTACGTTCGAGAAGGTGCAACCAACGGCAACTATCTAGATCTGGATGCACAAGACTTAGGCGGCATGGACAAGACAGAACTACGACAAGTAAGCGTCTGGGTTATGGGCAGAATGCAAGAAGCCAACGAAGTGCAGCGACTCTTGAAGTCAATGCTTGGCGCAGACATCGAAGCAAGCACCATTCAAACGTTACCGCTTGGACACTTTATGGTAGCAGCGGGAACAGCAGTCACTAAAGTTTACGTGTGGCCGTACCGGGTGCCAGAGGAAATGAGTATCGCTGTAGCTAAAGGAGAAATCCCACCTGAAGAAGTCAAGGAGTATCTGAAGAACCTGGACAAGACAACAACAACTATTACTATAATTGATGAAGCAGCAAACTTTCCTCCTACACCTACAGAACTAACCAAAGAGGATGCCGATTTACTGTGTATAGAATATGCGAGGAAAGCTCATGCGCGTATGCTGGACTTTGAGTTACGCCTCAAGGCAATCGAAGACAAGATGAATACACCTGTAGCTTTTCCAGAACTGCCACAAGAAGAAGTTGAGAAGATCCGCCTGGCACGTCTTGACCAAACAATAACGCAAGTACGGATTAATCCTATGGTCAAAACATACGTGATGAACACTAATAACGCAGACGGCAAGCTGATGTGGCTGGCGAAGGAAGACTTCTTCAACACATGGCACACCCAAACCGAGATCGAGAAGGCACTGCAAGCTTATCACTGGACGATGCCCCGCATCACATTATACAAAGCACTGGAAAGACTAGAGAAGATGGGATACCTGGGCAAGCAAGAAGGCAAACCAGTACGGTATGCACTGGCAAAGTTTGTGGAGGTGCGATAAACTTTGAGTCACAACATAACTTTAACTCCAGAAGATCACGGCTACACTATACGACTTGAAAAACGCACATTCACAGACGGAGGCAAAAAGGAAGTCTCAGAAACAGTTGCCACATTAGCTATCATTTGGGACTACAAAGAAGCACACGCTGCATTCGACGCATTAAATACATTAGTAAGTGTTTGCGTTGAAAACAAAATTTTAGCTAAAGACCAATTCAGATACAGGAAGTCAAAGTAAATGTACGTAATTACTATACTTGACAACAAACTCGTGCTGTTAGATTTCTCGTTACCCTGGCCAAAAGAAGAGTTCTCTTTCACAGATACTCAAGCAGTAAAGTTCGGCGATGAATGTAGACAAAAAATGTTGGATCACCTGAAGGAGTTACACCTGCAGTTTATTGTGTTACCCTGGATAGGCGATGCTGGTATGATGGAACCAGTGAAGATCCGCATGGACGATTGGGTGAAACAGATGGGGCGTGAGTGGTAATGGAGATTTCTTTAGATGAGTTTCTTAAACGGGCAAAGGCACTCTATGGCGAAGATCTTACACAAATCAAATTCAAATGTCCGCACTGTAAGCAAATCCAAACAGGACAAAGCGTCTACGCTAAAGTCAAAACAAAAGAGAAGACAGCACGCTACGGAATCTTACATGACCACGTACATTACTTCATAGAATCGGAATGTTACTCAGCAACATGCGACTGGGTTGCCTATGGATTATTCACCAGCAACATCCTACTCATACGTGATCCAACGAAGCCACATAACAAAGACACCAAAGAAAACTGCATGTACATTTTCCCATTAGCTGATGACAAAGAAATGCTTGCTGCAGCAGGAGTCTAAACATGAAGAAGCCGTTTCGTTGGACAGGTAAAAGAAAGAACCCACAGACCTACGTCGACGTACGTGTGGACTCCGATCGCTTCGACGGCAAGCCCGATCGCTACCACATAACAGTCTGGGCAGGGTTCATCTTCAAAGTTTTAACCTATGAACTGGAGGGCTTCAATGGTAAAGATCATAGTTCAAGTTGAACCCAAAGACGTCTACGAACAGTTCCCACCTAAACTCAAAGAAGCATGTGACTCCCTCGTCAAATCACTCATGGAGTTCGAATGCTTCGACACTGAACAGCAAGCACGAGACTGGGCAACAATTCAATTCTGGAATACAATGAAGAAGTTAGCTGAGGATGAAAAGAAAAATGGGCGAACCTAAGTGCACATCGTACACTGAAGATGATGACTATTCAGATAGACCATGCAGTTGCCCTGTCTGCGGCGGCTGGATCAAATGGGATGAGAACGGAGAACCGACCTGCAACAAATGTGGTGCTGAGTTAGCTAAACTCCCAGACGTCGACGAGGAAACCAAAGAACCGCTTGAGTACGAAAAGATCTGCGCTTTGTCCGGACGCAAGAAAACAAAGGAAACTACAGCTGAAGAAAGAAAAACAAATCGCTTAGTGAAAGCAGGCCGCAAAGCCTGGAAGGGATGGTTATGAATATGGATATAGCAGACCCGCATAGAGGAAGAAAAATGCAAACAGATGAAGTCTTCGATATTCTCTGGATGACTAATAATGAGTGTGCTTTGAACTTAACTTTGCTGCATCATTTTGAATCATTAGGTTGGAGGTTTAGTGATTGAAAACACCTGAACAATTAGCTAAAGAACATGCCGATTGGGAAACGGAATTAATACAAACTATTATAATTCCCATAATCCGCAAGGTAGCCTACGACAATTTCCTTCACGGATACAAACATGGAAAGGAGGCAAAGCAATGAACGCTACAAAGATCGAGTATCTACATTTTACCTGGAGTCCATGTGTTGGATGTACAGGTGCAGGTTGCGCTGTTTGGGCGAAGTGCTGGGCAAAGTACCAAGCAAAACGACGTCTTCATAAATGCGAGAAATGCTACGCCTTCAAACCTCACACACACTTTGAACGATTAACTCAACCACTTGCTGTGAAGTCTACGAAACGGATCGGTGCTTGTTTCTCAGCTGACTTCTGGGATAAGGGCTTCAACGACTTCGATCATCAATCAGTAATGCATTATGCATCCTTAGCAAATTGGCATTGGTTCATCAACTTAACAAAGCAGCCACATAATATCCCTAAAGACTTTACGTTCCCAAAGAACTGGGTGCAAGGGGTAAGCGTCAACAAACAAATAGACTTATGGAGAATAGACAAACTTAGAGAACACCCATTGGTTCTGAAGATGATCTCGTTCGAACCACTCTACGAACACTTAGGTAACGTGAACCTGGAAGGCATCAACTGGATAATCATTGGTGCACAAACACATCCACTTCTACATGTTAACCCTGATGCTGTTCTGTCGCTTATTATGCAGGCACGGCTACTGAAAATTCCAATCTTTGTCAAGAACAACATACCGAACCCAGCCTTCCAAATCAAAGAGTTCCCAGCGTTTCTACAGGTGAAACCAACATGAGTGAACTCCCACGCAGAGACTTAATTGTAGATGCCACAAGACCACGTGTTTCACAAGAAGACCTTGACCAATGGCATAAGGATATGCAAGAACGCGCTGACGCTATTGAAGGACCAGCTGGATGGCAAGATGAACATGGAGAATGGCATTGGAAACAAACCATGAAAGAACCGCAAATTGGAGACATCCGAAACCACAATGGAAAAACTCAGCGCCTAAAAACAATCGATCGCATCATCAACAAAGATGGCACAACTATAACGTATGGATGGGAAGATTGGCCTGACCTACTTGCGCTTGCTTGGCAATCAAGACAGGTTGATGTAGACCCCATAGATGTTTTCGTTAGAACGTTGAAAGAGGAAAAGAAAGATGAGTGAAGGCGAATTTAAAAAGCGGTTAGTTTTCTTAAAACCACAATCTGATATTGAAGCAATGATAGGCCATGCTTTAAGAGTAAACGTAAGCACCGTTGAACAGGTTTTGGATGAAGCCGAAGCAAAGATTCCATCAGCGTTTACAGGGGCTATGTGGTATTCTGATAGTGACGTTCAAGAGATGCGCGAATGGGTTAGAAAATATTTTGGTGAAAAGAAATGAATGAACAACTTCACCCCAGGTTTTTCTGCAGAAAAGTCCAGCATGACATCACAGCTGACGATGTACGAAACCATCATTGCCGCAGCCTAAGACGAAGAAACAGTAAGAGAACCTACAGGTGTAACATGCTAATCATTCTTCCGCCAGCAGCACAGGAGATAAAGAAATGACAGAACCATTGCCTACAGAAGAAGAGTTGGTTGAAGCTTTGAACTTTCTACGTGTACATGGTGTCCTGCTTCGTGACGGAGAAATCGATGGAAAACCTGCTTACATCTTTGGCAAAGGCGTTAGGCAAAGCTTCCTGAAAATATACGACTTACTATCCAAAGTTGAGGAACGCCCCAAGCAACCATTGATTGGTGCATTGATGTTGATTGTTATGGGCTACACAAAGTCACAGTTGACAGTTGAACAGCTGCGTGCAGCATGTGTTGTGCTGAAAGGTTTCGCTGAACGAACCGTGTTAGATAGAGATGGCTTGGAGAGAAAAGCATCTTTCAAAAGAAGTATGGTTGCCTCAACGCTGAGACCTGGCCTCATGATATTCAAAGCGGCGCCAAGGAACTTTGGCGTACATTGAAACCTGGAGGGATATTGTTGTTTAAATGGAATGAACATGACATCGGTTGGAGAAAAGTAATCAAACTGTTTCCTCATCCGCCGATTATCTGTAACGTAAGCAGTGGTGCTAAGCGAGATAAACATGGCAAAGCCAGTACCACACGTTGGTTCTGCTTCTACAAACCAGAAAAAAGATCTGAGAACTACGCGGAGATGCAGGATAAGTGAGCCACGTTAGCCCGAAAAAACAAGGTTGGATTCCGTGTGAGTTTGCAGCTATGCACGACTGTAATAACTCAGACGATGAAGAGTTCTGTCGAACTTACAAAGACCCTGGAGATTGTGAGAAGTATCACCGCAAGATGGTTCTTGAAGGTGAAGAAACAGCTGAAGAATTTAAGACCTGGCAACGTAACAGAGTGCTACATTATTACAGCGGACGCCGCTATAGCCACGCTTCAAAAGAAGATCCTGAACAAGCAGGGCAGAAAACATTATGCGGAATGTCTGTAGGCTTCGCAAATCATAACGATGGTAGAATTTGGAATGAGATCACAAAAGAAGGTTTCGAGTACAACCCATGCCCAAAATGTAAACAATTAGCCGTTAGTGTAAACACAAACATTACTGGTAAACAGGTGACGCTATGACAGGATGTGTTGAAGCAGATCTAGAACGCACCAAAGAAATGTTACTATCCATCGCTAAGCGCCCCGACTGTGTAGCCCTTCTAGGTTATGATAGTTGGCAAGTGAAGCATTTCATTGAAGGCGGCATCGACCGGGCACTTATTCACTACCGCAAAGAAGCAAACAGAAAAAAGAAGAAGGCGAACCGATAATGCCACTGCTTGGATTCTCGGTCTTCATTGACAAGGTAGAAGCTGGCTTACGTGGTGAACCTGCACCTGTAGGCAAACGCCAAACTATACGAAAAGTAAGAAAACTCAAAGGTAAATTTCACCCAATCAAAGTCTGCGACAAACTCTACCTATACACAGGATTACGCACCAAACACTGCCGTAAACTAGGCGAAGCTGTCTGTAATGAAGCATACTTTATTTTCATAGACTGCAATGGCCCAGGCATGGAAACCAAAGTTTTCGAAGTAAACAAAAAATCGCTACCAGAAATGGTGTACAGCACACCAAGGTTCCATAAGCTTACAGCAGCAGAAGGCAACAGCTTAGCAATACGAGATGGCTTCAAAGATGCATGTGAAATGCTTACCTGGTTCATGCGAACTCATGGCAATCATGGGGCATTACATGAAGTCTTTCAGGTGATCCGGTGGTAAACTGTGAGTGGTTCATCACAGCTGGAGAAGAGAAAGGTGGATGCAACGAACCCGACGTTCGCGGAGGGCTACATGCCCCGCTTTGCGGCGTCGTTAAACCAACAGATTGTGGCGTGTATAAAGTAAAAGAGAAGAAAAAGAATGAACGAAAAAGAAACAAAACCAGATCCCAAACAAGAAACACTACAGACAGTAGTGGCACCCGAAAAGAAAGAGGAGACCGCAGCACTGTCAAGCAGTGCAACAGTAAAGGAAAAAGAAAGAGAAGTACCACCAAAAATGCTGCAGCCAAAGATGACGCCCACAAGAATCATAGTGACCATGGGAAGAACCATACCGGGACCAAGCCAGTACACCAGCGAAAGAATAGATTACACTGTAGAAGTAGACCTAGACCCGCCAAGATACGCAGTCATCGGACACCCGCTTCCAGACATGATGGCGTTCCTGGAAGAAGCACGCAAGCAACTAACCGAAAGAATGGCAACATGGCTACCGAAGCTACCCGATCCACCAAAGCAACCAGAAGCACCCAAGCCTGCATCAACAGCTACACCTGCAGCAACAACAGCTTTCCTAGACCAAACCCTTCCATTCGCAGACGCAGTAAAACAAAGAGTCATAGCTGACCTCGTAGGCACGGACGTCGCAGAAAAGATACAGTTTGAATTAGACAGACAAGGAAACGTACTCATAGAACCAACAGCATTTCTCGGCAGCGAACGGTTCAAATCAATAGTAAACATCGTGAATGCATTCAAGAACAAAGACTTCAAAACAGATTACGTCGGCGAAGGACAGAAGAAACATTGGATCATCTTCAACCCGAAACCAACCAATGGACAGACAGCATCGTCAACACAAGGACAACCTACAGGTGCATCTACGCCACCGGGCACGCTTGATCCGGAGGAACTAAACAAGCTACCCTGGAAAGCCTATCATGGCAGTGACGCATCTAAAGCAGGTTGGATCTTCGTTAATGCCCCAGGAGCTGAATCACTCTACACAATGTTGAAGCAGCAACGTGATGAACAACATATCGAAGAAGTCCCTGTGCTTATGGGTGCAACAATGTATGACTGCAAAATCGGCAAAGATAAAGAGAAGATTACTGAAGACAAATTCATCAGCCGCACCATCCAGAAGAAGTAAACTTGAAACAATCTGACTTCTACAAGCCATGCTTTGGCAAATATAAATGCTGGAACCAAGTGAAAGCAAAATGCCCGGATGCAGTTGCATGTCGACTGAAACGTATAGCTGAAGATCAGAAGTTAATAGGAGCAGGGCAGCAACACCCGTGTTGCAAAAAACTGCGGATGTTGCCGCTGGAACTGGGGAGACTCGGATGCCCCTACCCTTTTTTATTACAGAGAATAATTTGGTGACTGAAATGAAGCTGTATGCGTTTATGTATCGTTCTGTGGGTTGGAAGCCTCTGGTTATTTTGGCTACAGCTGTAGCTTTTCTGCAGTTTGCTGATATGGTAAGCACCGCAATCGGGTTGTCTCGTGGTGCTGTTGAACTGAATCCTTTAGGATTTATTCCGTTGTTAAAACTGGCTTCAGCTTTCGTTCTGTTTGCAGCAGTTGTTCTGCTTTATCATGAATCTGAAAAGGAAAAGAAGTATTGGGCACAATGGGTGATGCTAATTTTTTTGGTAACAATAATTGTGTGCCTGGTCTTTGTTGTGATTAATAATTTACTCGTGATACATAGTTACAGTATATAGATAAAATATCTATTTTACGTATATATTATCAATCTCTAAGGATACCAGTCCAGACTGGTTGATTGAAAATTGCGCTTATTCTGTTGAGTTTATTGCATTTGTACTGTCGACATAGAGTCGGTTGATGCTTGTAATTTGTGCAGTATCCAAAAGCTGAGAAGCTGCAGCAGCCGTGACCGTATTGTCTCCAGGGTTTATCTATGATTGCAGTGTTGGTTTTCACACCGTCTTTTAGTAGGCGTTTGAAACGGAACATGTAAACGTAGTTGGTGCTTCCGCAGCAGGCGCCTCGGCAGATCCCAACACACAGCAATATGGAGATACAGCTGTAGATAAAACGCTTCAAGTGTCGTCACCTTTCTGGAAGCAGAACCACCATGTTTGGCTACGTGGCTGTGTGGATCCGCGTCGACGTACTCCTCGTGAACCGCCAACGATGGATCCGAACTTGTATTGTACCGGGAACAACGCCAGCACTTTCTTAGCTGGTATGTGGTTGTCGTTCCATTTGAAGAGTAATACACCTGTAGGTTTCAGCACCCTCCAGATCTCCAGGAACGCCAGGGCGAGATCACGTGGCCAGGTTTCACGCTGCAGCAGCCCGAACTTTTCTGTCATGAAACTGGGTTTACCTTCTACCGTGTAGACCATGTGAGGCGGATCCCAGTTTACCGTTTGGAAGGTTCCAGATGCAAAAGGCAGATAGGCCCACACGGCAACAATGTCCGGGTGCACCTCTCGGCGTTGATCCATGAACACTGCAGCAGGATCATGTTTGTCACGCCACATTGCCCTGTAACTACAGGCGCAGTCTAGGATCTTGGGGTTAGCGCCAAAAGACGCTGAGTCACCCAGGGGTGTGCAACTCCTGTTTTTCGTTTTCTTTCAGCCGTTGCAAACCATATTCAACTGCATGTGTTAAGCTTGCAAATCGTTTCAGATCAACCATTTTATCTACCCATACAATCAATTCTGAATCTAAGGCAATGCTGGTTTTCTTTTTACTCATTGAACTCAACCTTGTCAAAAACTTGTAGATCCCAGCGAACAACTATCATGCCGCCGAAGCGAGATACTCCAGTTGACTTGAAGCCTTTAGATCGTAGCTTCCGGGCTTTCACTGCGAAGATGTCTTTTGTTGGTTTGCAGGTTATGTCGTAACGTAGAAGCTTCATGAATCTACTCATCATTCTTCACCTGTAGCAAACTCTATGTCTCCGTCTTCACATGGGCTTGGGCAGGTTCTGCAGTCCTCAATTTTATAGGTATCCATATCGTCACAGGGAACCTTCACTGGCTGGTCACCATACACGTTTGTTCGTGCTTTTCGTAGGGCCTGAACTCGCTTGAGTAAGTTATCTTTCTCAGTCCAGAAGTTACTCATTGTGGTTTCCTCTCAAAAATTACAGCGAAGTTAGTTATGCCGTCTGTTTCTTTTTTTATTTGAGACCCAAAGATTTTGAATTTATGCATGGTGAATTGGGTTTTCCACCAGGAGTCAGGTAGAATACTAACATGTGATCCATCTCGACCGTTGTCGATTATTGGAACTTGCACCAATATATTGCGCTTAGCTATCCTGCAGATATGATCTATTGTTTTTGGGAGTTTCGTTTTCTCAATGTGTTCCAGAACATCTACAGCTGTAACTAAATCAAACTCGCGGTCTTTGTAGTCGCCCAGGCAAACTGTGATGTCACCCTGTTTTAGAAACTGCTTGACCTGTGAATCACCATGTTCAATTGCCCATGTGCTGATGTCAATACCGTATGACTCTATTCCCAGATTGCGGAGTGCACGTGTGAAGTATCCTCTGGCGCAGCCAAGTTCAAGTGTTGTTTTAGGATGTAACCAATTGAATGTTGTTTTAGCCATTGGTTCAAGACGAAGCATCTGTATATCTGTATATGGAAAGTATACTCCACCGTAACCGCTTTTGTTGCCAGTCATGTAGTAGTCTTCATCGTAGTAACTCATCGCCATCCATACCTCGCAAAACTATCTATCGATCGACTGCCTTCATTCATTCCAGTTAACCAGGATCTAGGAACAAGTATGAATGGATCACCACTTGCTTCAGGACGCGGCTGCAGAGATACAGTCTCGAATGGCACTCGTGGAAAATTCAAATGAAGCGTCTGCATCATTTGCCTTTCAAAGTAAATCTCATGGTTTTTCGGTACAAGTATTTTGCAGAGATCACAGAACGGTTGGCGATCGGGCCTGATTAGGAACATGCCAAGTTTCGGATCGTCAACAACGTAGAGGTAACGCACATTGATTTTTTGAAGATGCCTAGCGATAAACCAGGGGATTGCTTCAACAGAGAAGTTGCCTGTTGAGTCTGCTGTTCTCGTGCAGTCTTTACATTCTAGAAGGTAGCATTCAGCGCCGCCTCGTGTGGCCAAGTAATCTGGTCTGGTTCGCACGTATAAGCTGGTGCTGTCGTAGACGCCTTGTAATGCTTCAACTACAGGTGTAGGATAATGTTCAACTCCGAATGGAGTTATGGTCCACCCGGCATCTGATAAGGCGTGAACCAGTTTGTCAGCTGTCGACGTGAAGTCTTCAGGTCTAAACGTCAAGATTACTCAGCCTCTGCTGCATTGTTTTGAATGTGTCAGAGTTCTGTTCGATACCTATAGATTTGCGTTTCAATCGTTTAGCTGCAGCAAGTGTTGTACCTGATCCAGCGCATGGATCTAAGATTACTCCGTTGGGTGGACAAAAGGTTCTGATGATGTGGTCAAGTTCTGCTTCTGCCTGTTGCCATTCATGGTGATTCTTTTCTAAGCCTGCACCGTTGATGACGTCGCCGAAGTAATCTGGCAAACTCAATGGCGGTTTATAGAACACTATGATAGGTTTCCAATCGCAGAATACGTGTCTCGAATGAACCAGAACATGTTGTTGCTGTGTGAGGGCAATGATCCAGAAATACTCCAGGTGTTTCTTCATCATCTCCAGAACAGTTGGCAAATAAAAGTGACCGCAATACGTCACTAAATATCCACCTGGTACCAAGACTCGTTTAGCAAACACCGCCAGGTCTTCCCACAGAGACAGGTATTCTCCCATATATGGTGGGTCTGTTAAGACCAGCTGCACGCTATCGTCTGCTACCCCGGCTGTTCGGAAGTCTCCCAGCATCAAACTTATGTCATCAGGCATCTTTTTTTTAATTTCTGCTAAGGAGTCATTTTTGGTTTCTTGTCGTTCTTTTTCGGTAACTATGTTGTATGCTGATCCGATAGTTCGTTTGCCATTCTCAAGTTCTTTTATAGTGTGGGCATCGGCGTTCTTTCGGATCTTGATAACTCGTGCTACTGTTCGTGGGCTAACACCTGATTGCTGGGCTATGATCTCGTTAACTTGGAAGTTACCATCTTTGCCATTTGGCACACGTGGTTTAAACTGTCCTGTACCGTCGTCTCTTTCATGTTGTAACCGGGCTTTTTCCCGGTAGATCTCCAACCTTAAACATTCCAAGCTGACTCTTTGGAAATCATTTAGATGCCGACGTTTCAAGTTGACGTCAAGAATATACAGCTTGGTGTCAAGTTCACTGTCGAAATGTTTGACGGTGATTTTGTCGTCAGGGATAGTTTGGTTTAGTTCACTGCAGATTTGCAATCGTGTGTGACCATCGATAACCGTCCCATCTTCCAACGCTTCCAAGTTAGACATCAAACCGTCGATCATTACGCTTAGTTTCAAAGCGTCATACTGTTCTTTTACTGGACGTGGCACAAGCGCCAAGTATTCGGGGTTTACTTTAAGTTGCATCTACATTTCTCCTACAAAGTCTTGTATTTGATTTGTTACTTTCTCCAGTTCCGCTTCAGTAAGCGGAGGATTATATGTTATACGCAATACACTCCAGCCTCTTATCTCAAGCAAATTCTTGATTTCTTCATCATACTCCTGCTTCTGCTGGTGCACCTGTTGACCATCAAGGTAAACAACTTTACGTTTTTCATTCCACATAAAATCAGGGATAGTTAATTTAAGAACCACCGGCTGCTGAGTCACCATGCCTTTCGTTAATCCACGTTTGCTAAGTTCCTGGAACACTTGGATCTCTGCCTTGCTTACCGAAGGATGCATGTTTTTCTTATAGGACATTTAATACATTTGTCCTGGCTGTGGGTTCTGGATGTTCCAACGTTTCTGCCTGGCAGATTCAACTACTCGACGTAGTTGTTCTGTGAACTCTGCATCTTTCAGCAAAGCAGCTGTATCTTCCAGTTTCTTTAGGTAAGGCTGCACCCAGTCGACGTCAATGATAACATTTGGAGGAGTAACAAGCACAACGTATTGTGGTTCGTTGCCTGTACTTTTCAAAGCATCCTCCAGTTTTTGCACCAGCTTGTTGGCTTCTTCTTGCTGCAGTGTATCGTTTAGAATGCGTACGTGGATAACTCGTATGTCTTTACGAATTACGCCAGTGTTTGGATCTCGAAGAGAATGCCCTTTGTTGTTGTCACTCATCTTGATCTATTCTCCATCGAACAAAAGTTGATTCAGACAAGTCTTTGTAGACGTCTTTCGCCTGGTCGCCTGTGATTCCGTTACCTTTTTCATCACTCATTATTTCTGCACCTGTAGTTATCTTGCCCCTACAACAGAGGCGCTCGTCAACACCTTGATGTATCAGAGTAAGCCTCGTATTTGCAGAGGTTTCAAGACTAAGTTAAAGTTGTACTTGTTTACCGCCTTTCTCAGCAACATACTCTTCTTCTTTCACAGCTGGAGTTGCTGGTACAGAGGGCTCAAGGATTGTAGTTTTCTTCTTGATAATGACCGTTTGTCCGCAGCTGGGGCATTTGACATCGCAGATGTATTTTTCTCTTTTTATTGGTTTATCCGGCATTACTTCACCCCCTGTCTTTTCTTAAGAAAAGTGTTCACAAGATCCGCTGCTTTAGTGCGTAATGTGTTGGGTGGAGAATGAACGTACGCTTTAGAGACCACTACCTGTTCTGTCAGTAACCCGCCTGTTTCGCTTTTCTCCATTATAAATACAGCGACGTCGCCCTCCTGCATACCCAGGGCTTCAGACAACTCGATTGTAGCTTTGTTCTTCTTATCTACAGGTGGAGGATTGTTGTCTTCGAAGAAGTTTGGTTTAGGATACTTTGCTTCAACCATTAAGTTGGCCCCCGCAATGCCTTCATTTTCATAGCTGTCAGCTGGCACACTATTGTGTCGCCGATTGTTGGTCTACCCATAGTTTCGTACTCGTCAGGCGGCATGTTAAAAACTATTGTAGACGTCATGCATTCACGTCGCATCATACCTGGTCCGAAACTCAATATGCCCGGCGGCAACATTTTCTCAAAGGATTTTCCAATTTTTTCGGCTACGAGGTCTTCATCAGTTTTAAAATTATCTTCTAAAGAATTTTTCTTTTCAAGTCCATTTTGAAGATGGCAATGAAGCATTATTTTTCCACAGTCGTTGCAGATGCCTGATCCTTTAACAGTGAATCGCATTGTTACTTTCATGGGCGTTTTCCTCCCATAGCTACATACTCTTGCCATTCAGCCTCAGTCTGTGGGCCCGCTGGTCCGAAGCGTTCAATTGCTTTTCTTGCAACCTCAAAAGGATTTGGTTTCTCTGGTGCAGCTGCTACGATTTCTCGTTCCATGTTAACGTAGAAACTTATGGTTGTCTCGATTGTTCGGTCGTTTTCAATAGCTAGTTCTTTGCGGCATGGCCATTGACCTATAACAGCGTAGCCTTCTCGTGCACGCAAGTTCAGGTACTCTTCCAGTTTGGAAGCTTCAACAGATATGAATGAGTAGCCTTTCACGTTTACCCCTCCTTTGTAACTAAAATAACAAGGTATTCAGGGATAGCAACGTTCATTGCTTTCGCCTTTTTCTTGATTTGTTCAAAGAATTCTTGGCGAACTGTTATTGCTTTATAGCCTTTTCTTGGCATAATCTCCCTCGTTGTACTGTACCGTTGTACAGTTCGCCTTATATATTTTTGGCTTAAGCAGTAACAAGCACGAATGAACCATCTTGTTTAGATGGACGACTTTCAAAAAGGGCAGAAAAAATATAGAAATACGTTCCTTTGGGTAACCCGCTTGTATCGAAATATGCTTGAAACGTGCCTGTCCGTATTTTTTCCACGATCAGATTTGTTTGAATTACACGTCCACGATTATCATGGACTTCGCATAAAGGTGTAGTGTCTGGATCCATAAGCTGGTTGCCTTCACTGAAGTATTGTGCTTCCAGAACTACGGTATCTCCAACTAAATAATCTGTCACATTCATCGCCTCTTAGTATGAAGCTTAGCCTTTACAAGTCTCTCCGTATGTGTCCGTTTGTATTTAACTATTCTCCTGATGTGAAAACTGCAAGGCATGTTACTCCAAGGTGGGCTAAGTTTAAAGATGTTAGATAGATCTGCGGACCCGACGTTTCGAACAGTAAATTCTTCCAGGAGATCTTCAGCTGCAGATTTACGGATAGTGAAGCTACTGTGGACTTCAGCCTGGTTACTGTTTTGGATTGTTAGGCTGGATTGCAAGTTGCGTTGACCAATGTTTCGTACAATGAATTCTTCTTCCAGGTCAACTGCACTGTGGTATCTTGGCAGGAAACTACCGCTGAGGTCTCGGCTGGCTGGATGCCGCACAATAAACTTGCATGATTCGTTCTTGCTGGAAGCTTTCTGTATAGTAAAGCTCGAGGAGGCGTCTTTGGTTTTTTGAGTTCTGACTGCGAAGCTACAGCTGAAGTTCACGCTTGCGGATCTGCGGATCGTAAAGTTAGCTGACCTGTCTTTGCTGCTGGATTTCCGTAGAGTTATGGATGATGATAAGTTTTTGATGCCTTTGTTCTGTACTGTTATGTTGCTGGAACAATCTTTGCTGCTGCTGCAGCGTATGGTGAAACTAGAGGACAAGTCTTTGGTTGATGTTTTGCGTATTGTGTAGCTGCAAGATAGCTGTTTTGTAGCTACTTTACGGATGGTGCAGCTCGAGGAGAGATCCTTACTAACGGCTTTTCTACAGGTGAAGCTTGATGAAAGGTCTAAGCTTGCGGATCTGCGGATTGTGAAACTTACTGAGTGATCTTTGCTGGTTGATTTTCTAATTGTCCAGGATGATGAAAGCTTCTTGCTGCTGTTGTTCTTGACTGTAACTGATGTGTGTACGCCGTCTGCGTATGATGTTCCGCCTAACGTGAAGTTACAGCTTAAGTCTATGCTGATGATGCGTAGGTTGAAGCTGCTTGATAGATTCTTAGTAGCCGGTGTTCGTATGGTGAAGCTACTGTGGAGATCTTTGCTGGTGGCTTTACGTAATGTTACGTTTGACGATAAGTCTTTAGCGGTAGATTTTCTAATTGTGAAACTGCTGGAGAGATCTTGGAGACTTGTTCTTCTGAGAGTAACGCTTGTACTGACATCAGTGTATGTGGATTTACGTAAAGTCCACGACGATGATAGGTCTCGGTTGGATGGTTGGCGAACTGTGAAGCTTGAAGATATGTCCTGGCCAACTGCTTCTCTGACGTCGAATGAAGCGCTTAAGTTTCTGCTTGCTGAACGCTGAATTGTGAAGGAACAGCTTGCATTTGCAAGTGATTGTTTTCTGCAGGTGAAACTTGAGATAAGGTTAATGCCGGCTGGGATGGCAACTTCGAAGCTTGACTGCAGGTCTCGTGATCCGTGATTACGGATTGTAACTGAGGTGTGTTCATCTTGGCTACTGGTTTTGCGGATAGAAAAGCTGGAGTGCAATTGGGCGATGGTTGATTTTCTACAGGTGAAGCTACAGCTTAGTTCTCGGCTGGAGTTGTTGCGGACTGTAACTGATGCAGACAGATCAGCGGTTGAGAATTTGCGGATAGTAAATGAAGAAGAAATATCACAGGTAGAGGATTTTTCGATAGCGAATGATGAGGAAAGGTCTTCGTATATTCCGACTTTTTCAATGGTGAATGATGAGAACACATCGACGTAGCTGGTTTTTCTTATAGTGCAGTTGGAGGAAAAATCTTGGCTGCTTGATTTGAGAAGGGTAACACTGGAGGAGAGATCAATTGAAGATGCCTTACGTATAGTAAACGAAGATGATAATTCCCAGGAGGAGAACCAGTAAACTCCGAACGAGCTACCAAGGTTTGTGCTTGAGGTCTTTCTACATATAAAGGATGATGGCATGTTCATGCTGTTCGGGCTGGTAACGAACATGCTGGATGAGAGGGCTTTGGATCCACGGTTACGGATAGTGACTGATGATGAGAGATAGATTGCTGCAGATTTACGGAGAGTAACACTTGCACTGATGTCCGCATATACTGATTTACGTATAGTAACTGAAGATGATAGATTAGCAGACGTAGCTTTTCTTACGGTGAAAGATGATGAGACCGCTTTCGCTGAGGATTTACGCAGAGTTACTGAACTGGAACAATCTATACCGGCTATTTTGCGAAGAGTAAATGATGATGAAACGTCAGCTGTCTTCTCTTTCTCCAGGGTAAAGCTTGATGAAAGATCTACAGTCGCGGATTTTCTTAAAGTAACCGAGACACTAAGCTGTTTAGAGGATACTTTCCGTATTGTGAAGCTACCAGATAAATCGGTTGATGCTGGTTTTCTACAGGTGAAGCTACCAGATAAGTCTCGGCTGGCTGATCGACGAATTACAAACGAAGAAGTCAGATTTTGAGATGATGATTTCTCTATAGTGAATGATGAGGACAGATCTAATAGGCTTGATTTTCTTACAGTAAAGCTGGATGATAGGTTTTTGCTGTTTACTTTACGAATTGTGAAACTGGAAGACAGAACAGTAGTTGATTTGTTGCGTATGGTGACGCTGCTTTGTTGGTCGCAGCTGGTTGCTTTTCGCAGTGTGATGCTGCCGCTGAGGTCTATAGTTGACGTTTTTCGAATTGTGCATGAAGCAGATAATCTAACGTAAGCAGATTTCCTGATGGTGAAAGACGAGGATACGTCTACAGCTGCAGCTTTCAGTATTGTGAAGATCGAAGAAAGATCAGCGATAGTTGATTTTCTAATTGTCCAGGAAGACGACAAGTCTACACTGGCAGCCTTGCGAATCGTGAAGCTTGATGAAAGATTCACACTGCTGCTTTTTCTAATGGTGAATGATGTAGAGAGGTCTTTGAGACTGGTTTTGCGGATGGAAAAGCTTGAGGATAAGTCGCTGATTGATTTGTTCCGTATAATTGTGCTACACGATAAGTTACTAACACTGACGTTACGAATGGTTACACTACAAGAGAGGTCTTTAGATGTTGATTTCCTAATAGTAAATGATGAAGAAAGCGGTGTTGAGGATGATCGTCTGATTGTGGAGCTGGATGAAAGATCTTTGCTGTTGACCTTACGAATTGAGAAAGATGATGGCAACTCGATGGAAGATGTTTTTCTGCAGGTGAAGGAAATAGAGAGGTTGATGCTGCTGCTGTTCTGTATGGTTGTGCTTGATGACAGATCGTGTGTAGAGGATTTGCGAACTGTAAAGCTGCAGGATAAATTCTGGCTGCTGGATCGACGGATAGTGAATGATGATGAAAGGTTCTGTGGTGATCCAACTTTGCGGATAGTGAATGAGACTGACAGGTCTTTGGTAGTTGATTTTCTAATTGTGAAACTGGAACTAAGGTCTTTTGTACCCTTATTGCGGACTATAACTGATCCAGAGAGATCTCTGGGAGTTCCCGTTCGGCGGATCGTGAAACTAGACGACGCATCTTTTGGCGTTCCAACTTTTCTGATTGTGAAACTGGAGGAGAGTGCTTTTGTGCCCTTTTTCTCGACAGTGACGCTGCTTGACAGGTCTTTAGCTACAACCGCTTGCAGTTGATACCAGGTGAAGTTACTGATTTGACTAAGGTTAGTTGAGGAACCATAGCTGAAACGCATACGAGTAGCCGTAGAGTTCACGTTGAAAGCATATCGATAGTTGAATGTCCACGTGTCTGTTCCGATAGATTTAGCGTTGGTAAATGCAGCAGTGATCCATGCAGCGTTGACGAAGGTTGCTGCAGCATTCACTTTTACGTTAGTGATGATGGCGTCGTTTAGGTTTAAGGTAGTTGTTCCAGCAGGCGTCCACGTTGCTGTATAATACGCGATCGCAGCGTTAGCGGCAATGCCGGAAGCGCCAACGTTTGTGCCTATCTGAGTGTTCGCGCCAACTCCACCTGTGTTGCTTCGTACAAAAATGTTAACGCAGATGTTTCCTGTGTTGGTGCCTGATGCGGCGTTAGCGTTCATGTAGCAGACCGTTGTTGCAGGAGATGTGGTTGAAAGGTTCGGGAGAGTTAAACCGTGAGTTACTACAGTGGTGCCGTTGTTTGAGAAGTACCGGGTTTCAACTGGATCATGTATATCGAAGCCAAAGTCAGATGTTGCTTTCACGTCATATTCACGTGTGTCCTCTGGGTCCACAAGCAATGAACGCATGATCTCGTCGAATTCAACGTCGTCGTTCACCATGGATTTCTGAATCATTTTCTTGTGGAGAATTGGGTGTTCCTGGAAGAGACTTTCCCATTTCCAGTCATCATCCATAAACTCTTGGACACCAGCTGAATCAATTATGATTGGTTCGTCTGAGTCTACTCGAACAATGCAGAATTCGTATGGGCTTGGACCGTATTGATCTCGGTTTTTGTCTAGTTCGTAAACTATGCTGAATGACGCATTATATTTTGGTACACCTGTAGCTTTGTCCCATTCTTCGTTTACACGTGCGATTGATGGGCGGTAGGGTTCTTCGTAGCCGTTGCCAACTACAGCGCATTTTATCCATTGAGAGTATTTTCTGTCGACTGCTTGGCGCCATGGAATAATCAGTGATGAAGTTAACAGTAAATCAGACATTTTTTGGCACCTGCAAATTCAAGACTTTACCGCCGAAGTTTCTCAGGTGCTTACATTTTACTCGCCTGTCAACCCACAGCATATAATTTCGGCGCAACGCGTTGTAACAGAAGCCGTGGTCTTCACTTAGGGCAAAGGGGGTGCCGTCAGGCATAGGGATATTCCAAATTTTAAAGGATACTTTTTTGTCATTCATCACCTGTTTTGTTAAGAACATGCAAGCTGTGTTTACAGCGTGCACTGAAAACAACTGTTCAGTCGGTAGCACATTGCTGAAGTCGTAGTATGGTTTAAAGTAGCCAAAGCCCAGGCGAATATTCATTTTATTGTCTGGAACTAACACGATACCGCCAACGATGTCCACTTCATCTTCCAAGAAGTTGTTTATGGTTTCAGGCGGTGGGCACACGTCGCTGTCTAGGAACCAGGCGTAATCATAGTTTCGTCCGTACTCCATGAGAAGATCGCGGATTTTACCTATTTCGAAAAAACGGTTCTGTGTTGGCGTTGTGAAGTCTATGTCGACTGCTATTATCTGGTGTTTCAACTTGAAGTTCTGCATAACGTAGCTGCGTTTAGGAGATTTCGTGGGGATTGCAAAGAAGAACTTCAGCTTATCTTTTGGGTAATTGAGATGATACCAGCTGGCCCAGACGCTTTTAAGTGTACGTTCTGGATGTTCATGCATTGGAACCATAACAGCTATGTTGGGTGTGTCTGTCAGTTTCGGTAGACCTCCGCTTTCACTGTGTATGCGCCTAGTTCTACGTTGTCATCTGGGTTCCAATCGTAAGCAGCATGGTAAGTTCCGGTTGAATCCTTCGTAACGATACCTATGTATGGACCATAGAGTACGCTGCTTGGGCTTACAGCGAATAATCTGCAGGTGTAGCCGGAGGCATCGAGGTCGTTTGGATCTGTGAAGTCGCATCGCAAAGTCGACGTAGCTGATCCTGAACGCTGCACAGAAGAAGGACTATTAGAAACAGAAGTAATTGTGAAAGCAACGATAGCTTTTAAAGTTATAATACAGCCTGAACCAAACATCCAACTGGCGGTTGATGAAGTAACATGTGTTTCAGCGGTACCAACACTTGAAACAATCTTTGTTAACAAACCTTGTATCTGGTATCCTTGTCCACTAGATGTGAATTGGATTACTGGACTATTTGTTAAAATGAAACCATTCGTTGGGTTAGACAAAGTGCAGGATGTTGGAGTGAGGCAACCAGCTACACCTATCCATAATTCATTAGGCACAGTTGTGGTAGCTGTAGTTCCAGTATTCACTGGATTAGCTTCAGCGTCGGCTGTGGCAATTTTATCAACATAATTAATAGAGGCAATACCTGAATATTCAACAACTCCAAGTATCGCAACAACGTTTCCATTATTTACCCAAGCAACAGAAGCTGTTACAGTTTTACTTGGGGTAGAGATAACTTTGCCAACCCAGATTTCTGATGTTCCAGTTGTGAATTCGCCGCCTGACTCTGCCTTAGTCCATGAAACACCAGATTGAGTTATGTTGTCTATTTTTCCATTGTCTGTGTTACCGCCAGATAAAGAAAAAGTGGCAATCAAAGTGTTGCCGACTACAGGTGTAGCGTTTAAAGTGACAGGCAGATCGAATGCCATGTCATCAGCATTTCCTTCAGCTGTAGCAAAAACTGGCCCTTGCACAGGCAAAATACCTGTTGGCAGATCAATGTCTACATCAGATAAAACAGCACCGTCGACATACAGGTCTGCTGCGTATGCGTTGTCAGCACTGAAATCAATCAAAGAATATTCAATGGATCCTGTTGCAGTGTTATCGAAGTCTTTACTCATAACGGATAATCCATCTATCCATGCTTCTACATGTCCTTCAACCGCTACAGTGCAGCGAACTTTGATTATGTACCAACGATTAATGTCGATGCTTGACGGAGTATAGGTGATAACATGTTCAGCGTCATATCCCAGATACCAACTTAATATGCCACCGTCGTTGCGTATGCCAATAGCTGCCAGCGACCAGTAACTTGAATTAGCGAGATATGGTCCACAAGTAATACTATGACCAGATGCTGGTAAAGCAGTTAAGCGAATAGCCGCCATCATGTAACGTGAATTAGCTGAACTTATGCTATGAACAAGAGTTGCACTTGGAGATACTACGGCTGGCAAAGATAACTTAGCTGCGTAAGAACCTTGATGAACCAGAGACCCCTGAACAACCCATGTTCCATTATTGCCGCTAACTGAATCCCAGGCGTTAAAGTTTCCTTCAAGCAACCCGATGTATGATGAATCAATAACGAAGTCATCGTATATTACTTCACCAAAATATGTAGAAGCTTCGTTGTACCAGACGCCAGCAAAAAGACATTGAACAAAATAATTATCGTTGTATATGCTTGTGTTGCTTGCTTCCAGGTTACCGTCAATCCAGAGTTCAGCGACGCCATTGCCATGACCAAGTTTGCTATGTAACTCAATAGTGTAGACTTGACCTGGCACAGCAGTGATAGCCGTTGTAATAGTGTGAGTGCCGCCGTCGTTGTCTTGCCACTCTAAATAAAACTTGTTGTTAACTCCATCAAGCATTAAAGTGGCTAAATCAATAATCATGTCTTGGTATTCGATGCCAGCAAGATAGGTGCCGTTTACTCCAGTGATTGACCCTATTTTGATTTTGCATCGCATGTAGGCTTCGCTGCGGTCACTAACGAATTTATTAACATAGTAATGTTGATCGTAGCCACCTGGATTTAACACCTTTAGACTTCTTGTACCTGTGATTGGGCTGTCTGTGGTGATTGATACGCTTCCAACTACATGGGTGTATGACGTTAAGAGGTTGTCTTCGAAGTCATGTTTGAACACTGGATTCTGTTTCTCTATACCTTCGAAGCCATCTTGGAAAAGAACGGTCATTGATTTTCCTCCAGCCACGTTGACACTTTAGCCCTGGTTGTAACACAGAAAGAAGTCCGCACAACCGAGTGAGTTGCCAAATGCACATAGCCGAATTTGCCTGGACCAATGCTGAAGTTGCTGCGGAGGTTATCTGATTTCACAACGCAGACGCTGCTTGATAAGTTCCTGGCATTTTGACCTCTAACTGTGAAGTTGCTGCGGAGACGTTGGCGGCTGCTACGTCGTATAGTGAAACTGCAAGAGAGATCAACTCTTGGCCGGTATACAATAAAGCTGCAACTGCAATCTGCTTCCGTGCGTTTCCGAAGAGAAACTGATGAACGCAGGTCTTTCTTGGAGACTTTGCGTATGGTAACGTTGCTGGGCAGTGATGGCGCCACGAGGACAAAGAAGCTGCTGGAGAGGTCTACAGCTGTAGGTTTCTTGAGGTTAAAACTGGATCTCAGATCTTTAGCGATTTGGTGCCGAACTGTGAAACTGCATTTGAAATCTTTCAATCCGGATTTTTTAATGGTGACGTTTGAGTGTAGGTTAGCTGCTGCAGGTCTACGCACTGTGAAACTTGATGAGACCTCAGTGCTTGTTGAATGGGTAATTCTGAAGCTGGAACGTAAACTTACGCTTCCGCTTATGCGCAAGGTTAAGCTGGATCTTAAGTTTGCTTTTGCGATGTAGCCTATTGTGAAGCTACTGCCCAGATCTTTGGCGCTGCGGTTTCTTACAGTGAAGGTACACCTGTAGTTTGCATGCAGCCGCTGTGGTGTGAAGCTTCCTGAACAATCTCGGCTGCTACGTTTTCTGATCACTAGTTTTGCTGAGACATCTGCTGCACCGATTCTTCTAACGTAGAAGCTGGATGATAGGCGTCGGCTGCTGACTTTTCGTGTTTGGAAACTGCTGGATAAGTTGCGTTGAGGGGGAACATAGAAGCTACAGCTGAGTGCACGTGTGGATCTGCCACGTATGGTGAAGCTGCATTTGGAGTTTTTCACTGCTACACTGCGCACTGTGAAGTTTGATGAGACCGCTGCGGATACCCGGCTTCTGATGCTGAAGCTGGAGGATACGAAAACTGTTGATTGGTGACCGATTCTGAAGCTAGATCTGCAGGCTGCTGCAGCTTTGTTTCTGACTGTAACGTTTGAGGATAACCGTTTGTAACTTCTTCTAGTTAAAGTGAAGCTGCTGGAAATAGCTTTGCTTGAGAATTGTCGTACTGTGAAGCTGCATCTGCAGTTGGCTGATAGACGCTTCGGTGTGACGCTACAGGAGAGGTCTACGCCTGATCGCTTTCTAACGGTGAATTTTCCTGATGCTTCAGCCTGACCAAGTTTTCGTACATACACTGAAGACCGCAGATCTTTGCTTGTGGATCTGCGATTGGTGAAGCTGCTTGACAGGTCTCGTTGAAGCTTCAAGTAGAAACTGCTGGATAATGCAGCTGATCCTTTGTTGCGTACCGTTACGCTGCATCTGCAGTTTGTACTTAGCCGTTTTGGAGTGATGCTGCTTGAGAGGTATAGGCTGCCTCGTGATCGAATAGTAAATTTGCAGGAGACAGATGCTGAACCAAGTTTTCGCACGTACACTGAAGACCGCAGATCTTTAGCAGTTGACTTGCGGAGAGTGAAATTGCTGGATAGGTTACGCTGTGGCTTCAAATAGAAATTGCTGGAGAGTGCACGTGTGGATCTGCTGCGCACTCGGAAGCTGCTGCGGCAGTCTTTGGATGTTTGATGGCGCAAAGTTATGCTGCAGGAAGTGTCCTGAGATAATGCTTTTCTGAGAGAGAAGCTGGAAGATAAATCAACTGTGAATGGATTACTTATTCTGAAGCTGGAACGTAGGGTTGTTGTAGCTTTATTTTGTACAGTGAAGTTTGAGGATAACCGTTTGTAACTTCTTCTAGTTAAAGTGAAGTTACCATGCATATCTTTGGTTGATGCTTGTCTTACTGTGAAACTGCAGCGGCAATTAGCTGATATTCGCTGTGGTGAAACACTGCTGGATAACGCCTGGCTGCCACGTTTTTTAATGATAAATTTGCTTGAGAGATCACTGAAGCCTAACTTACGCACGTAGAATGATGATCGCAGAGTTTTGCTGTTAGACTTGCGGAGAGTGAAATTGCTGGATAGGTTACGCTGTGGCTTCAAATAGAAATTGCTGGAGAGTGCACGTGTGGATCTGCTGCGGACAGTAAAGCTGCATTTGGAAGTTCTGCTTGTTGACTGGCGAACCGTAATATTTGCTGAAGCATCTGCAGCTGTAGCTTTTCTTAAAGTAAACTTGGAAGAAACGTCAGCTGCTGCAGAATGGCCAATTTTGAATTTGCCCCGGTTGTAAGCTGAGGATCCGCTGCGAACAGTAAAGGATGAGGAAAGACTGTTTTTGGTTCTACGGGTTAAAGTGACGCTACTGCTAACTTCACTGGTGTTTTTGCTGCGCACTGTGAAGCTAGATCTACAGTTTGCACTGATGTGTTTAGGCGTGAAACTGCCAGATAAATCTGCAGTGCTGCGGGATCTAACAGTGAAGCGCCCTAAGAGGTCTCTAGAAAAGGATTGCTTGTTTACGTAGATACTGCTGGATAACCGTTTAGAGGAAGCTTTTCGCACAGTGCAGCTGCTGGAGAGATTGTTTTTGATAACGCTGAAGCTACTGCTTAAAGCCCGGCTGCCACGGTTACGGATTCTGATGTTGCTTCGGCAATCTTTGGAACGGGAAGTTCTGATAGTTACGGATCCATGGGCGTTTGCTGTGTTAGGTAGTCTAATTGAAAAGCTGCTTGAAACACCAGATTTTGAACCGGCTTTACGGAGAGTGAATTTGCTACGCAGTTGCCTAAAGCCAGGTTTCGATATTACAAATTTGCTTGATAAATTGGTCTTTCCAGGTGTGTTGTGAACTGTGAAGCTTTCGCTTAAATCAGCAAAGTTTCTGATGGTGAAGTTGCAGCGGACGTCGCCTGTTCCAGCACCCTGGATTGTTATGCTGGTTGGCATGTTTTTGCTGCTGCGGTTCCTGCAGAGGAAAGCATGAGATAGGAAAGCGTTGCCATGTAGGTGCACATAGAAGGCTTCGCTGAAGTCCGCTGCGCTGTGCAGGTGCACATAGAAGGCTTCGCTTGTACCTGTTTTGCTGGCGCTTCTCCGTATCGAGAAGCTGCTTGACAGATTTTTTGAAGTTGTCTTGCGTATGGTGAATGATCCGCTTATCGTTAATGTCCCTGGAAAACCCGTGCCAGACTCTGCAGACCAAGTGATGTTTTGCGGTTCAGGACTAACGTATTTGCGTACACGTAAATTATCGAAGTATGCCTCAATAGATCCATAGCCAGTGTTGCTGTCAGATCCTCCTGCAACACCAACGTAGACGTCGCTGATAGCGTTGGCGCCAGCATAAGTTATGCTATTGATTGACTTGGAATACCACGTTTGAAGTGCATCGCCAGTCAAAACAGTTGTACTGTTTGGCCCTTGAGGGAAAACTGCACCAGTTAAAAACTGGTTGAAACGGTACTGGTAGCCACCTTGATACTGGTCTTTAACCCTGACCAAATAATAACTGGATCCATATTTGAAAGCAACGAAAGCGTAGATGTCCCACCAACCTACAGGTGTACCTAACGTTTGAAGGTAATAATCAAAGTCAACAGCTATTGTTTGCGCATTGAAAAAGTTTGATCCATAATGAAGTTCACTGACTCCAGCAACGTAGATGCTGCTTTGCCCCACGTATGGCCTAAGCGCTTTAAGGTCTCCAACTCCGGATCTGCCGCCTCCAGTTTCTGCAGGTGTAACACCGACGGTTACATCGTAGTAGCTGCCGACAGCTGTACCGTCGTTTGTGTCTAGAGTAGCTGGCCAAGCATCACCTGCAAGACTGCTGTCGAATGATTCGAAAGCTAAGAATGTGGCTGGACCATTGCTGAGGGAAGTGAAGTTTGGAATGCCATAGTAGATGTAGATTGTTCGGTCAATAGAAGTTAAATCAGCAACGACGTTTACCCATAGTTCTTTCGGGTTAGCTGTATCGTTGATCCAGTATGAAAGTGGTGTTACTCCGTCGGATGCTGTAACGTAGAGATCCCATGGGAAGTTTATGCAGTGATTGTTAAGGTAGAGATCACTTGTTGTTGATGCGCCAACACCGCTGTGTAGGTTAATTTTTATTTGGTAGTTTGCACCGGCGCCAGTTGTATGTTGGATAACATGTGTTTGATAATATGGAAGTGCTGGCAGATCTGAAGAGGATGATTTCCGTATTGTCCATGAGGAAGAAAGATCCTTGCTGCTGCGTGTACGGACAGTAAAACTGCATCGCAGATCTTTAGTTGATTTGTTTCGAACTGAAAACTTCTCTGACAGGTCTTTTGTGAGTATCCGCAGGTTCATGCTGGAAGATAAATCAACTGTGAGTATGCGTAGGTTGAAGCTTTCAGACAGGTTAGCGTAGCGGGATACGCCGAATTTGCAGCTTAAATCCTTTGAAGATGACAAGCGAACAGTAACATTGCAGGAGAGATCTTTAGATGACGCCTTACGTAGTGTGAAACTGCTGCGCAATGTTTTGCTGCTGTAATCCCGAATGCTAAAGTTGCTTCGGAGATTTACTGCGACAGATTCTCGGAGTTCAAATGAAGATGACAGATCATTCACAGTTGTTTTTCTACAGGTGAAACTGCCTGAGAGATCTTTCGCTGTTGATTTTTTTATGGTGAAGCTTGCCGATAAATTAGCAGCGGTTCCTAAAGACAGATGGAAGCTTGAAGATAAGTTAACGTTGCTTTGATGGGTAACTATGAATTTGCAGGATATGTTTTTGCTGTTGCTTTTGCGGATCTTGAATGACGATGAAACATTTTTGGATGCGCTTCTGCGAATGGCAAAGCTGGAGGATATATTTTTGCTTATAATTGCGATCGTAAGAGTGACTGATGCAGATAGATTCTTAGAGGCGTTTTTACGGATTCTGAAACTGGATGCTAAATTAGCGATCGTTATTGGAATAAAGAAGCTAGATGATAAGTCAGGATGCCGAACGCCTAAGCCTAATATGTCATAAAGTAGGTCCCAACCGGTGAAGACGCCGCCCCAAGTTGCACCTTGATCGTAACTTGCAGCCACGCCCATTCCGCCGCCAGTGTTCATTCCAAAGAACATGTAGCCGGCTGAAGGTCTCAAAGAGAAACCGTAACTGTGCCCCGAAAGCAAAGTGTATGGCGTGTTGAAATAATATGTAATAGCATCAGGATTGTTGTTTGGCGCTGATATTGCTGGGCTTACAGCTAAATCTGCACCTGTAGGACGCCCTGCTGCTGCGTTTTGAAGGGCAACATAGACTGTTTGCCCACTATTGCTGAAGTTTACAATTTTAAAAGTTATGCCAAGTATCTGTTTTGTCCATGGGGCATTGAAGATTGTTGCCAGCCACCATCCAGGATTGGTGTTTGAGTTGCTAATGTACTTGGATTGTGAATAGATAGCGCATGGCACGATGGTTGACCATGAACATCCAGGTACAATAAAGCTGCAGGATAATGTGGCTGCGCCATGAGGGCCAACAGTGAAGTTGGAAGGAAGATCGTTAACTGCGCATGCTGAGAAACTTGAGGATAAGTCAGGGTTAGCAATGCCGAAGAGAGTTACGCTTACATCGTAAGTTGGTCCTGGCTGAGACCAGGTTCCTCCATCATAACTTGAAGACCAAGTGTTTGTACCTTCTGGCAAACTGCATATTTGGTGGGTAAGGTTTTTTCCTGAGAGATACCTGTCGACAGCTACGTATTCAACGCCAGCGGTTAATGTGTAGGGCGACGCGAAATATCCAACATAGATGTCTTGGCCTGAATCAGAAACATACGGTGCAACAATTACAGATGCCAGGTCAGGGCCTGTTGGTTCATGGTTTATGTCAGCTGCCCTGATTGAGAATTTACGGTTGGAAATTCCTGCTTGGCCACCGTAGGCTTGCAGGTAGAAGCCTACTCCATATACTTTGAGGTTTGATGTTGGAGTAAATGGTTGTGCAGTAAAGGGATCGACAGCCCAGCCGCCTATATTATTAATTTTTGTACTGAAAACTGGAATGATTGCTGTGCCAGAGTAATGAGGCATAATGAAAGCGGTTGAAACACCATCAATACTATACTGTGGTGGCAACGTAAAGTCTGAAGACATGTCTGCAAAACGCCAGCGAACAAAGAAGCTGCTGGATAACTCTGGCTTATGTACGCCGTATACTGTTTCGCTGTCGCATCTAACGGTGAAATTGGATCCGCAGTTTTTGCTTGCATAACTAGGCAGTTCAAAGCTGGATGAAAGGTCTGTTGAACTTTCGCTTCTAACAGTGAAGCTGGATTGTATGTCTGTAGAAGATTGTTCTGGAAGGGAAACACTGCAGGATAAATCGTTGAGGCCGTCGAACCAATGCACATAAACACTGGTGCTTAAGTCAGCGGCACCATGTTCATGCACAAAGAAAGCGGTACTTAACTCAACTGATCCTGTTGGCACAATGAAGCATTCGCTTAAATCCGCTGATCCTGATTGTGATAGTTGCAGTTTTAAAAGAACACGGTTATCTACTGGGAGGTAAAGAAAACCGTCGCTGATTGTGATAGCTTCTGCACCATAGTATTCTGGAGGTAATGCTATTGCGCCGCCGACTTCTTTTTGCAGCAAAGATGCCACGTCGACTAACTGTAGGTCAGCATGATCGTTGTACCAGTCGGAAAGGTATAATGTTCCATTAGAAACTAGTAAACTACCGTAGTCATCCATGTTTACGGATTGAACTTCTATAACGGCTATTTCAGTGAATGCTGCTTTGTCAACTACACTGATGTAGTTTGGCTGAACCCAGTCGCCATTGGTTGAAAATATGTAGGTGTCATCTGCGCAGCCAGTCCAACATCGACGGATACGAACGTCTAAAGTTATTTGTTCATAACTATCAAGTGACGCTGGAAGCTTCAGCAAAATAGTGTTATTTTCGTTATCAATAACGGTGGTGTAAATGTATCCATCGCTGTAAATTGTAAAGCCAGAGGAAGAAACAAATGATGAAAGATCTATGCCGCCAGTAACAGTGAAGGAAGCTAAATCAATTTTAGCGATACCGTCATTGAAACTCATGTATATTGAAGATCCATCGAAGGCAGTGTCATTCACATACTCGTTTGTGCCAAGGTCTAAGCTGTCAACGTAAAAATCTGATAATCGCACTCTCATAAGAAAAGTGTTGTATGGTGAATTGTTATCTTCGTCATCATAATACATGTAGCCTCCAGCAAACCATATTCGAGCTGGGCTACGTCCCATACATAGTTGTTGCCATACTACAGAGAAACTTGATTTCTCAACCAAACAAACTATCGGGCCATCATTTCCATATCCGCCAAGACCAATGTAATCTGCGTTTTGCCCAATAGCATACGCACTCATCGGAACTGGAACTGAGTTAACGATGCTTGCTTGGACATAAAATGGATTATTTACATTAAATGAACTGGACAGGTCATCAGCTAAAGCACCGTAATCTCCATTGAAAGTTATAGTAATGGCATCGTAATGTCCCCACGGCATAGTTGTGCCTGAGTTTGCGTTACCTTTACTACTAACTATGTTATCCAGGTAGGCAAGACTCTTGTTTCCTTCTCGTGCACCATCAATCAATGTGAAACCATTTTGTGGATCTGTCTGTGCGCCTGACCCAATGTTTGTAGCAAAAATAATTCCCACCCATAACTCGTTATCCTGTGAAGTAAGGTCTATCCAAGGAGTAGTGGGGTTAGTTCCATTTCCGCCTCCTGTGCCATATTTGTCAAGATACCCTTTGTACGGTAATCCAGAGTATTCCCAGAGGTCTACTATACATGTACCAGTTGGATCACCTGACATGTTAATAGTAATCTCAGCATTAGCATCTGCGCCGACAGCGCCAACCCATACTTCAAGAACGCCATCCCATTGATTGAAACCGGGTGGCATTTTTGTCCAGGTTACGCCTGTTTGAGAAATAGAAGCAACTGTTGGCGGAGGCGGAGTGTAAGTTACTTCGTCACCGCGCAGGGCAATAGCTGCAACAATGAGGTTCCATTCAGTAGGCGGATCGTCCAAGGTAACAGTAAGAGGATTAGATGATGATGTACCTCGAGCGTTCTGGACTCGTGTAATCATTTAGATTCAAATAAGAATAGCCTGTTGTGTGGTTTTTAGTCTTACGGTTTAGCGTGTACTATACATGACTGAAGAGGAAACGGTTGAACGAAAAATAGTTTATGGGAACCCGTTTTCAGTAGCGCGATCAACTTTCTTTGTGGTGCACATAACATTGCCAGTGCGTGGGTCACAGTCAAGTTCTATTCGGTAAATATTTGGCGCTTCACCCACGTGGAAACCAAGCGATAAAGCTTCAATTGTTGCCGGGTGATCCATAAATGCTGCCTGGTGTCTGTTGATTAAAATGCCCAGGTCTTTGCTTTCAGAAGCCTTCACATAGATATTGTGGACGTCATCGCTGGCTTTAACAGCAATAATTTTTCCATTCACCGTACGTTCTACAGAAGTGATAACTTCACCTGCAGGAATAGTCCACGGGTAACAGTCTACATCCGTGTAGGTTTTACCGCTTTTAGTATGAATCATCCATCTATTAGCCAAATTCTTCGCTCCACAGAAAAGTATGGGGTAGTTTATGTTTAAGCTTTTCGTTAAGGGTTAACGGCCACAGTAATTGACGCAGATAAAGATGAAGAAAGCACTTGTTTCTTAGCTTCTAACTCTGCAACTTCCTGCCGAAGCGCCTCAGCTTTCTTCTGCAGATCCTCATTTGCTTTCTCAAAATTGATAGCTTTACCTGCTGCTGGAAACAGCTTCATCATATCAATAAACTGTTGTAGCTCTTCCAAATTGTTAATGCGTAATAACAGATTAATTTCCATAGATTACACCTGTAGTTTTAGGAATAAAAAACTTACCATACTGAACTCCCAGGGGAGAACACTATGGAACCAAGGGGAGATCTGAACCCGATTTTAACCAGTGTACTGGTATCTGACGTGATGCTTGAACAGAACTGTGCCTGACGTTGTTGGCGATGCTGGAACTTTGACCTTTGTCCTGACGTTGATGCTGTTGCCGTATCCTGCTGCAACCGAAGCGGCTGCTGCTTCTACGCCTGATCCAACTGATTTGACGTACGCGCCTTCTTTGCTTGTGCTTTCATAGACCCATGAACCTGTCTTGGCCTCTGAAGCATTCGTTGATCCCATGTAGCTGATGCTGACGTTGACCGCTGAAGCATAGCCACCTGTCTTGTTTCGAATGTGGTAGGATTTTGTTGCTGTCGAAGTTCCGACGTCCACGACGCCGAAGCTGATACTGGTTGGGTTAAAACTGATTGACGGAGCTGAGTTTACCATATATGGTCACGTTAAGAGTTGTTTGGGGGTTCTATGTTTTTAAGCGTTCTTATCTTGCGAGTTCAGAGTTTTTCTCCGGCTAAGAAAGTGTGGTGTTGTATGTGGCTTTTCTGCACCTGTAGATTGAATTCAGGCTTGAAAGCCTCCTGGTAAAAAGAAACTGGTCGACAGGTGATGTGAGAGTATTCTTCCCAGGTAATAGCATCCATCATGAATTCGTGAATGTAAAGCATACCGCCTTTCTTGACTAGCTGCTTAAGATTCAACACTGCCTGATTGAATTCTTTCGGATCTAAGATGTGCTGCAGCACCATGTTTGATACAGCGGCATCCATAACTTCAGGTTTAATTGTGAGACCGCCTCGTGCAGCAAGAGGAAGAGAAAGATTTGCCTGGAGAAGAAAATCGAATTTGCGCCGTTTATGATGTTTAGCAAACAGCTTCAGCATCTCAGCACTGAAGTCAACTCCCCAGTATTGCTTGCAGTGATTGGATAGTGTACTATACAGTCTTCCTGTGCCGCAGCCGAAATCAAGAAGCATTTCAAATTGGCCAATCTGATCGATTGTTTTGAGGGTTACATCATCTTTCATTGCTGTGCCTGCTTGGCCTGGCGATGTGATACCTGATGCCTTTGCACGGTCGTCCCAGTATTTCGTGGGATTAGAATACTCGCCGGTCACGTTTTTGCCTCTGGAGACTTCACGATTATTGCTGTTGCTTTCATAATGTGTTCTACTGCTTGGCTGAGGGCTTGTTTGGCAATTAAAAGATTATTGATTACATCAATGTTTACTGTGGCGCCATCTAAGCTGATTTCCAAAAGAACCGTGCACCCCGGTACAAGAACAGAATTATCCAGTTCCTCCAGTTTCATCACAACTTCCGCTATAAGCTGTTCCTTAACAGCAGAAGCCGGGCTGAAAAGTTCAGGATGCAGGGGTTTAAAATTGTCAGGCGGCGCTAAGAGTGACTCTTGGTTTCTACGGTATTTGTTACGTATGCAGTTTTCACAGTATTCGCCCCATCGTTCTGTGTTAGCGAAAACGTTTGCACATTTAGCATAGTCGATGCAGCTGACTAATCCATGTTTAGACTGGATGGTGAATGGTTGGGCACTCATAGTTTTTTCTCCGCTTTACGCATCTTCTCATCCAGCTTTTTCTGTTCTTCATCAAGCCATCTCTTGTAGGCTTCACGGTTCAAACTGTACTCTACGTGTTTGTAATCAATCTGTTCCCGGTCCACAAGCCCTTCATTCTGCAATAGATGAAGTTCCTGGCTGAAGTGACTCTTGCTTGGTCTACCAGTCTCGTTGTAGAGATCAGTAAACCGCAGGTTCACTGGTGAATCCAGAAGCGCTTTGATTACTTTTTCACGTAGAGACTCAGACACGTTTAGGTAACTCCTGTAACTCCTCTTTCTTCGGGTCTTTCACATGGATGGTGCACGGATTATTTTTTTCTGGGCATCCTTTCCTGTGTATGCAGTTGTGGCAGCCGTTAATTTTCATTTGGTGGTTCATCATTTCACCTCGTTTTGTACCTTCCGCAGGATCTCCACAACTTGCGCTGCGGTCTTGCGAATGTCGTAATACTGTTCAGCGATCTGTCGGCACTCATTTCGCACTGCTTCTTTGTTTGCCCGGACTCGATCGTATGTCTTAGCTATAGCTTCTGAGAGTGATATAGGATCTAGTGCGTCAGCGTGCATGAATGCGTGGCTATCATTGTACCTGGAGGATGAGTCGAAGTCTATACATGGGCAACCTGTAGCCATGCTTTCAAGGTTCACGCGGCTTGGATCGCCGTATAAGCTGGGGCTGATAGTCATGTCGACAGCGCGGTACCAGTCTTCCGGGAAGTCCTGGAAGCCACGTAATCTGTGGTCTCCAAGAAATTTGTCGAAGCGGGCTTTGTACAGCATCATCTCTAAGATTGGTTTTTCATCTCCGACACCCCAGTGGTAAAGCCGAACTTTCTCATTCTGTTTGTAATACTCGTTTATGGCCCAGTAAGGAAGAATAGGAAGTTTAACTCCGCCGCCTCTTTGTACTTCACCCATGCCGATTTTTGGTTCGCCGAATGTTGCATGGCGTTTGCCTTTAGGATTAAACCTGTCTATATCGACGCCTTTCGGGACATTGTAGTGTGTGCCTCGTTGGTCAAACTGTTTCCAGAATGTGCTTTGGCGGTTGCTGAAAACTATGGTAGCGTCTAGATTCTCGATGCCGCCGACTACTGCGCTGAACGCACCGCTTTCTGCTTCAGCTTCATAGCATGCTTCAGGTGTTCCATGAATAAACATTACTCGTGGGCGCTGTTCACAGGCGTAGCCGTTCATGAAGTAGCTGCTGCAGTGAATTGTAGCTTGATCGATAGCCCAGTCCTGGCTTTGTGTGGTTATGAAACCGTCAGCTTTGCCGCCGACTTTATCGTTTGGATCCACAATGCCTGCGATCACACCAGGTATTTCCATTTCTGCAATACAGAGTTCTTTCACGGTTTCATACATACCTGATCTGCCTGGCGCAAACATGCACCAATGGGCAATAACCAAGTCGATGTCTTCTTTTTCTTTTCCAGGAGGAACAGCTGCTGATTTTAAACTCATGTTAAAAACTTCCGTTTTTTAGTTACTATAACATTGGTAAGTTCAGGTGTCGGAGGGCCTAATCCTCGGTTGTTCTCTAAGCTCCCTTTCGTAATTAAATATTTGAGTTCTTCTGGCGCCAGAGAGTTAGGGTCATTCACCCATATTTCAACGTTGAAATTTAATTTAGCCATGCTATACACCTAAGATTACGTCAACTGCTTGTTTAGCTAATATGTTTTCGTCGTGGTTTTCTTTTACGATGTTCTGCACCTGTAGACTGATCTTCTGTTTCTGCTTCAAAGGTAAGTTACCCCATTCAATCATCATGTCAACGAGTTCACGTTGAGTTGTAAACAATGATTGAGATGGGTAGATATGGTCTGCACCTAACCATCGGTGCACAAAAGGCATAGCGCCATAAGACATAGCTTCCAATGTTGATAGGTGATAGCCTTCCTGCATACTATTGCTGATTACTGCGTCCATACCTCCAAGAAAATGCTGCCACTGGGCATCATCCATGTGGTCGTAGAAGAACAGATGACCTTCAAGAATTGGGTTTGAATCTTCAAGTTCGTAGATGAACTTTACATATTCGTTTGCTTCTGCCTGGCGGAAACTGCTGCCGACGTCTATACCGCGAATATGCAGCATCCAAGCTTTGTCTGGTGAATGCCTCAAAAGATCAATGAAAGATTCAATTGTGGTGTACAACCGTTTTCTGGGCAACGGAGTTGCAGCAGTTAAAGCAATATTGAAACCGAAAACTTCTTTTCGCTTAGCAGTTGGCGCTACATTTACTCCTAAGTTTATGGTGTTTTCGCTTGCACTCTTCACTTTTGTTTCTTCAGCCATTCTTTTCCAGCGAAGCATTTGAGGCGCAGACGTAATCAAGTGTACACCTGGCCAATTTATCCGCGTAATTGCAGGATCATACACTTCTATTCCATGCAGCCTAGCAGTGATTCTGCAGTTTGCACTGGACAATGACGACGCCCATGTTAATGGAGTATGAAGAAAATCGAAGAAGGCGTAATCAGCCCAATGCAACAGATCAAGGGCAGCTGTGTAGTTGTAAGCATCATTGTTGGTACACGGAATCTGTTTCACTATCGTGTTTCTATTAGATAATTCACGAAGTATAGGCCCGATAAAACTGTTGTTTTGCCAGGCGAAAACTGCAACCTTCTTATGTTCTGACATTCACGTTTCCTCGTAAACCGTATAGCGTATTTCTGAGAGTATTAATATAACTTGTGGGTTCTATTTTCGAACCCAAAATCTTTTTAACTAATCAACAATAAATGAAACTGGGATAATTATGCCAACCATAAAACGTTTCTGTAGTAAATGCGGATGCCAAACTGACCAAACAGTTGAAGACCTTGTTGTGCCAATGGCGCAGCCAGTACCAATTAACGGATCAGTAGACCTGACAGGAGGCTTCTACAAAGGTCCAGGTGCAGGAAACGCACCGCCAGAAGGCAGAGTAATGAACACAATGCCGTACACCAAGATCTACAAATGTATGAGATGTGGCAGCAACGTGACAGCGATCGGAGACGACAACAATGGAGTGGGCGGACAGGACGATTTTTCATTGTTAGCTCGAGGCGTTGACTGGAAAGATCCCGGGCAATAACCACGTTTGCCATTTGGCACACATGGTTAACCAAAATTCGGGTAGATGTAGACTCGGCGAACTTTCTTCGGGAACAATTCATCGCGCATAGCAACAAGACGCGCTTCATATTTTTTGTAGAGTGCACTCCAGGGGCCTTTATCCAAGTTCAGGTTTATATTTTCTCTTGAAGCACGCTGCTCGAGGGCGCCCATTGCCGCTTTTTTTCCGACCCATTCACGTAGTAGTGCACGGTCAATATTCATGCCGTATTCATATGTCATTTTGATTCTGCCGGGTCCAGGATAAGGCACGTTGCTGTAGATTACTATGGCTGATCCTGTTTGTTCTTTGAGTCGTGTGGATCTGCTAACAACGAAGTGAGTGCCACTGCCCGGTCCTTCTTTCACTTCAAGCCATAGTGGATCTGACCCTGGTGTGCCGCCGTTGTTGAAAAACAAGTGGATAACTCGTAGGATGTTCACGTGTCCTGGTATGAAGGACTGGGTAAACATGCCCGTGTACCACCATTGAAAACTCATCAGCTCGTAGCTGCTGTTCAGGATCTCGTCGGTTTGTACGTAGCGTCCCCATTCTTTACTGTCAACTTCTGCTTCTGCACCTTGTAATAAGCGAACGGCGCTGTCGACGTCTGGTGTGGTTTCTTCTGAGACTGAATATGTTAAGAAGTCTTTTTCGAATTCTTCCAGGGTGCAATATTTCGGTTTGTATTCTTGCTGTTGATAATGCGGGTTTACTCTGAAACTGGAAGAAATATTGATTGACCCTATGGTCATTGGATGCCCCCAGCCACCACAACTATCGAATCGTTAAGAAGCCCAGGAGTGGCGACTGTGGCTATATTTCCTGAATAACTAAATGAAACTGGTGACCAATCTGACATACGCAGGCCAACCATTCCTTTGATAACACTAAGCTGTGTTACTTTAAAACTGTCTCCTGATGTGACGATTACTTCAAGTCGAACATATTGCCCAACGATGGCAACTTGACTTTCGATTACAGTAGGAGACTGGGTAGTCATTTTGTTTCCTGCCTATACCACGTTAGCTGCGTTTTGAACGAGATCTAATTCTCTGTCGACCATTTCTAAGAGACGTTGCCTTTCCATTTCGTTCTCTTCTTTCTCAGCTAGTTCCAGAAGCCTGTTTACTTTTTGCATTCGTTCTGGAGGAGAAAGATTTTCTTTCACAATTAGAGGGTCGTACTTGCCGATCAGCTGCATGTTCGCTATAGCGGTGCTACTCATGACGTCGCACATTGGGGATGGTCCGCCTTTCTCTTCAGGTTTCTTGTCCATTCCTTTGTGGTCTGCGTCGATGCGTTTCGCCTGCGCCTCTGTTGTCCAGGGGTGCTCGACTTTTTCTTGCTGCCATGATTTGTCTTTTGCATCTTTCGATTCAGCTGCGGGATTAACCCAGTTTTGCTTGATTAACCGGGCATCTTCAGCCATCTTAGCCAGTTTCTTGTATGATTCGCCGATTGTGCTTGACCCTATGTCTTTGCCGTTTACTTTCAACTGCCCATCTTTGTCAACTGTAGTTTTTACCTTGGCGCCAGTTTCCTCATAAACCCATTCAATCGTGGATTCATGTGAGTCAGGATCAACTTTGGTGTTCACTTTCACCCAGCCTTTAGAAAGAAAAGCGTCGTCAACTGATTTGCAAACTGTCCAGCCAGCAGGTTCAGACTTGATGACGTCAAGCCAAGCTGACTCAGGTAGAAGAATAAAAGTGCTGCCGCCGTACAGGTAAAGTTTGTGCTCTTGTTCCAAGTAAATGTACCTTCTGAATAAGCTTTAGTAGACTCATGTTAAAAGTCTTATCATTTAGCGTCAACCGAAAGATATTTTTTAGCTGTGTTGCGTCGTGTTTTTGCACTGTAGACACGATCGAATAGTATCGCTAAGGCTTCGTCAACGATGGAGTTTAAGAAATCTGTTTTCAGATGTGGCACTGCATTAATCAATCCTTCCTGGAGGATTTCTTGTTGGATAATTATGCCGATTAAATCTTCTGTAAGCATGTTGATTATAGCTTCGGGCACTTCCGATTTTATGTAGGAAGCTGCTGCAGCTTTGGCTATTTGGTCGACGTAAACTTCAATGATGAAGCGATGTTCGTTTTCGCTGTCTAAGAAATAGCTTAAGGCATGAATCAGTTCACCGCTGCTTATAGGCAGGTACTGTTCTACAAAGCCCCGGCGACCAACGAATGTTTTGTAGTCCCCGAAGATCGTGATGTATGTTTCCAACAGTCAGCCCTAACGGTATTGGTTGGTGTTTCTATTAAAATTTAATGGTGTCCGCTATATAGCGAGATGAAAGACCAGGTAGGTTATGCCTGAAACGGTAAGGGCGCTTATTGCACCAATAGCTATTGGTCTGATAATGTTGATCCAGCTTTTTTGAACTCGTTGTGATTCATTTAACTGGTCTATTTTTACCATAATTGTATGAATGATACCGCCGTTTAGGCCAGTGCAATCTTCTCCGAGTAAACCAAGTATTCCTTTTGCTAATGTACAGATCGCGTTTGTGTTTTTGTTGATTTCAGTAACGTATGGGCATAGTGGATTTTTGTACGCAACTTCGCAGTCTTTAGATTCGCCATCACAATCTCTATCTTTTATAGGTTTACTCAATGAAAGTCCCTGAAGTAGATTGTTAGTTGAACGTAATTTAAGCCTTCTTACGATACGATAAAAAAAGAAAGAGAAATTATTTTTTCTTTGATGTTGGCGCAGGCGGTGTTGGTGCTGGCGGAGTCGGCACGGGCACTGGTGGTGTTTCTGCTTTAATGATTGCACCTAAGACCACAAGGATTATGCCAACGATGACTGCTACTGTTAATTCATAGTTCATGCTTTGCCAGTAGGTTAGGGCTGCAATGACGATCGTGATAATTGCTACAACTGTAGCGCTGGGAACGCTTAGAGTTAGGTCGTAGGTTTTTTCGCTTAGTTTAAATTTCATTGTTTTTTCTCCTGGACTGTACTATTATGCGTTATCTTCTTAAGTTTTCTGCCTGTTTTTTGGTTGAACGAAATATTTAAGTGGTACTTTAACTTAAACAGTTAGGTATACAGTAAAATATGTATGAGGTTATGTGAATGACAACCGTGACAAGAACCCAAGTTCTCAAAGTGATACCGCACTTAACAAAGAACGATCGTGAATTTCATACACCTGAACTGGCAGAAGCATTAACAATTGAACTCGGCGCAGAAATCAAGTCTGACACAGCCCGGTACTGGGCTAACCAGCTTTGTTTACCGCCAGACGCAGTATTGGCACGCAGACCAATCAGTGCACGACTTTTTGTTTATAGTCTCCCAAAATCCAAGAACTTATCGGCTTCAGTAACTCTTCGAAAGAAGAATTAAGGCGAAACATAAAGGCACTGTATACCAGTGTAGTGACTGCCTTGTGCCCCAAATTGATTTGTGTTGGAAATTCTTGTAGGCACACCTGTTCCCTGATAAGCATACACGTATGTACCAGTAGTGTAGTTCTCGTGGTATCGATAGCCTGTGCCAAAATAAAGAGTGTTGCCTGCTATAGCCATAGAAATAATTGCTTCAACATTTGACGTAATTGTTACAAATGAAGATCCGTCGTATGATAGGAGTTTTCCCAAAGAAGGTGCTTCGGAGTTCCCTTGTGTTGCGCCGAGGTATAGTTTATTGTTTAGAACACCCAATGTGTATATCCAGTAAACATCGGTATTAGTTACAACTGAATCAAAATTTATTCCGTTTGTTGAATATCGAAGCTTTTGGTAACATGCGGCGTAAAGTTTGTTATTGTATACTTTGAGGTCATTAACACCGTAACTACTATTGTAGGTTCCGTCATATACCCATCCTTCATTGACGGATCTTCCGAATCTTTCACGGCTATAGTCAGCAAGATTTATCCAATTAGGAAACAGCGTACTTGTTGAGACAGCCCCGATTACGCCTAAAAATGATGACGCGGTAAATACAGGTGTCCATGTGGTTCCGCCGTCCAAACGCCACAGAGTTTTGCTTCTTGCAGCGTACAGTTTATCCTGGTATATTACGAAGGCATGTGTTTGATTTTCGTCATTAGTAAGCATAGTCCATGTAAAATCGTTGTTGTATCTATAAGTGCCATAAGCGCCGCCAGCATACAAAACACCATGATACTGCACTATAGCAAAGATAGCGCCTGATGGTTCAATGCCTTCTGCAGGCCCTAATCTTTGCCAAGAAGTCCCATTGTTGTATCTCCAGACGTTGCCAGGTATAGAAGTGCCAGCGTACAATACCGGGGCAACTGGATTTATTATTACAGGATCGCCAACATAAACCACTGGTGCTTGAGAATTAATAGCTATACCACTTTTAGGCGGATAAGCACGGACATTTAATCTTTGGGTTCCCACGGTTACGTGTTTTGACGTGTCAACATTAGAAAGGGCTACTGGTTTGTTTGGGTCGCCGTTTATGTAAGCTACTAAAAGGTTGTCTCCAGGTGTTGCGCCTAAACCTTCGACGCAGGGTACATTAGTTAGTCTCTGGCGTGGAGTAGTTACTGTAGCTTTGTTGGTTGTGCTGAGGCGTCCGGCAAACATTGGGGCATTAGCGTTACCGTTTTGGTGAACGAGAACCACTTGGTCACCTTCATTTAAAACTACACCTGTAGTCAATGGGTAATCTATGTAGGTAGGAGACTCAGATGTTCCTCCTTTGTAAACTCGTACAGCAACTCTTTGGTATGGTTGAGATGGCTTTTCAATGTGGAAGCTGCTGGGAAGGTTCTTGAGGCTTTGTTTGCCCCGAAAGAAACTTGAGTGTAAATCAACAGACCTTCTGTTTCGGACAGTGAATTTCTCAGATAGACGTGCTGAGAGTGAGGTACTGCGGAAGAAGACTTGTGGGTTTGGGCATTGTTCAAAGTAGTAAAAAAGTCCATCGCATGGAACTGCGTAGACTACTCCCGAACCAGTGTTATATGTTGTTTTAAGCGCAAGATTGTATCCGGCGCCAGTTCCCAGAAGTTGATAGCCTGAACCGGAAAAGCCTGTGCCATCCCAGGCTGTGGTGAGACTAGAGAATTCCGTCCAGAAAGGATCGCCACTCATGCCTGATGCAGGAACCATTGTGGCTACTCCGCTGATTTGTCCTGTCCACCTGAAGTTGAAAGCTGAGGTGAAGTCAAGTCCGTGTGGTGCTGGGTTGCCGTAATCGGTGTCGCCGCCGACGATCAGCATGTTGCCATGTTGAACCCAGCTGACTATACTGGATATTTCAGCTGAGGATAAAACATGATGCTGCAGTCCACTTACTACAAAAATATTGTATGGCGCTAACAAGGCATCGTTTATGATCGGGTACTGCCCGCCATAAGCGCCGCCGTAAGTGGTGTTGATGCCTAACGCATTCATTCTTGTAACTACATTGTAAGGCGGTCGAAATGGTGCAGTATCAGATTGATAAATGCCTATGTATAATACCTTACCTGCAACCATTTTATCAGCTCGTAGATACTACTGTTCCAAGCATAGGGCTAGTTGTTTTTGTATTGTTTAATGTGCCGCCGCCTGACATTTTCTGGGCTTGGCTG
>Ga0209777_10000300_pt1 | contig 84061 bp, 68 predicted proteins | sample FrelakmetHBP12HB_FD_187147 | JGI IMG/M metagenome (GOLD analysis project Ga0209777, IMG submission 187147) | Freshwater lake sediment microbial communities from the University of Notre Dame, USA, for methane emissions studies -HBP12 HB (SPAdes)... | ecosystem: Environmental > Aquatic >...
GGTGCGACGCCAGGAAGATGGACATCGCGCCGGCGGTCTCCGCGCAGAAGCCGCCGTACGGCTTCAGCTTCGTGATCCGCTGCCCCATCGTCTTCACGATGCGCCACCCGCCGAACAGCGTGCCCAGCGCGATCGCGCCGTAGGCGCCGAAGATCACCCATACCGGGATGTCGTCCATCGTGGTGATGTGCAGGAACCGCAGCGGGAAGTGGGCGAACGCCGCCTGCGAGGTGTAGAGCAGTCCCACCACGACCCCCATCGTCTTCTGCGCGTCGTTGCTGCCGTGGCCCAGGCTGAACGCCGCCGCCGAGACCAACTGCGCCCGCCGGAACCACCGGTCCACCTGGCGGGGATGGGCGCGCCGGAAGATCCACCCGGTCGCCACCATCATCAGCAGCCCGAGGAGGAAGCCCAGCATCGGCGCGATGATGATGAAGAGGAGGGGCAGGACCCAGCCGGAGGGGATGATGACGACGAGGCCCGCCTTGGTGATCGCCGCGCCCGCGTACCCGCCGATCAGCGCGTGCGACGACGAAGAAGGGATGCCATTGTACCAGGTGATGAGGTTCCAGACGATAGCCCCGAGGAGCCCGGAGAGGATCACCTGCGGGTCCACGTACTGCACCTTGATCAGGCCGCTCCCCACCGTCTTCGCGACCGCGGTGCCGAAGGCGAAGGCCGCCCCGAAGTTGAACGTCGCCGCCCAGATCACCGCCTGGAGCGGCGAGAGGACCCGCGTGGAGACGACCGTGGCGATGGAGTTCGCCGAGTCGTTGAAACCGTTGATGAAGTCGAAGACGAACGCGACCGCGATGATCGCGAGGACGAAGGCGACGGTACCGTTCACGGGCGGGTCGGATCAGCCGTGCTTGATGGCGATGCTCTCGAGCACGTTGGCCACGTCTTCGGCCTGGTCCACGCAGCGCTCGAGGTTGTCGTAGATCTCCTTCCACTTGATCAGCTCGCGCGCGTCCTGCTCCGTCTCGAAGAGCTGGCCGATCGCCGCGTGGTAGATGGCGTCGGCCTCCTCCTCGAACTGCTTCACCTGGATCGAGGCCTCCATTACCCCGTCGCGGTTCTTGAGGTGCTCGACCCCCTTGAGGAGCGCCCCCACCACGTTCTGGATGACGGCCGTCAGCTGCTTCGCCGCCTCCGGCGCCGGCCCCACCTTGAAGAGCTGCGTACGCCGCGCCACCCCGTCGATGACGTCGATGACGTCGTCGAGGTCGCTGGCCAGCCGGTAGATGTCCTCGCGGTCGATCGGCGTGATGAAGGTCCGGTCGAGGCGGTTCACCACCTCGTGGGTGATCTGGTCGCACTCGTGCTCGAGCCGCTTGATCTGGTCGACGTGGTAGACCGCGCGCTCCGGCTCCGCGAACAGCCCCGCCAGGTGCTGGGCCGCGCTGTGGCTCCGCCGCGCAACCTCGGTGAACAGGTTGAAGAAGCTCTCTTCCCGCGGCAGCAGACTGAATGGCAAGCGGTTCTCCGGCGAAGGTCGCGGCAAAGATAGCGGCGCCCGGAAGGTCCGGCTACGCGGTTTCCCGCTCCCGTATTACCCCCCCCGCTTGCGTTTCCAGGCCCCGGCCCTATATTGCCCAAAGTACCCGAACAAAAACCGAAAGTCGCTTGAGGACTTTCAATGCAAGTCGTTGCGCGTGAAGCTCTTGTGGCTAGTCGTCTTACGGTGCCAACTGAGGCCACCAAGGAGGAGGCGTCGGCCCGCCAAGGTCCCGTGTGCCCCGACTGCGGCGCGCCGGCGGTGAGCGCTTCGGGGTGCCTCCACTGCCCGTCGTGCGGGTGGGGACGCTGTGGTTGAGAAGACAGTGGGCACAGGGGTACAGGCGCACGGGGGCACCGGAGCCCCGGCGGCTGAGCGGATACTGCCGGCCGCGCCCGCTGCGGCGCCCGCCGAGGTCTCGCCGTGGGCCGTGCTCGGCGCGCGCGCGCAGGGCACGAGCTTCGTGGACCTGCCCATCGCCTCGGTCCTCAACGCCCCCCAGCAGACGGGGATGCCCTTCTGGTCCCTCAACCCGTACGTGGGGTGTGAGTTCGGGTGCAGCTACTGCTTCGCCCGCTACGCGCACCGCTACGTGGCCGAGCGCGGGCGGGAGCGGGGCGGCATCTCGGCGGCCGAGTTCCCCGACTTCCGCGGGAGCGAGGGGTGGGAGGGGTTCGAGCGGCGGATCTTCGTGAAGCGCGAGGCGGCCGACGTCCTCGGCCGCACCCTCAGCCCTTCGCGCCTCGGCGGGGCGTCCATCGCCATCGGCACCGCGACCGACCCCTACCAGCCGGCGGAGCGGCGCTTCCACGTCACGCGCCAGGTGCTCGAGCGGCTGGCGCAGTTCCACGGGCTGCGGGTGGGGCTCGTCACCAAGTCGCCGCTGGTGGTGCGCGACATCGAGGTGCTGCGGCGCCTCGCCGCGCGCAACGACGTGGCGGTGCACCTCTCCCTCATCAGCGTGGACGTGTCGCTGGTGAGGGCGCTGGAGCCGCGCTCGCCGATGCCGCCGGTGCGGCTCGTGGCGCTGCGCAAGCTCCGGCAGGCAGGCATCGCCGCGGGGGTGATGATCGCGCCGGTGCTCCCCGGCATCACCGATGGCGTGCCGCAGCTCACGGCGCTCGTCGGGGCGGCGAAGGAGGCGGGCGCGGCGTTCGTCCATGTCTCGCCGCTGCGGCTCTACGCCGGCGTGCGGCAGCGCTTCCTCCCCCTGGTGGCGAAGGCGTTCCCCGGCCTGCTGCCGCGCTACGAGCGCGCGTTCGATGCGTCGGGGGAGATCGGGCCGGTGTACCGCGAGGCGCTGGAGCGGCGGGTGGAGCGGGTCAAGCGGGAGGTGGGATTCGTCGAGGACGAGGGGACGGGCGCGCCGGCGTACCGACGCACGGAGGCGCCGCAATGGGAGTTGCCGCTGTGAGGGACAGACGCACGGACGCACCGACGCACGGAAGGCGGCGCACCGGCCCCTGCGCACCCGGGCGTCTGTGTCCCTGTGCCCGCTGCTCTTACTGCCCCCCTGGGCGTCCGGGCGTCTGAACCTCCGGCTTCCCTCCCGGCGCCCACTGCGGCGCGGGGCCGTCGGCGAGGAGGCGCACGGCACGCGCCGCGGCGGCGATGACCCCGGCCATGTGCGCCGGGTCGGCGAGGCGGGCCTCGTCGCTCGGCTGATGGTAGTCGGCGTGGAGGGCGTACGTGGACAGGGTGTGTGCGACGACGCCGCGCCGCGCGAAGGCGTAGTTGTCGGAGCGCTCGAAGAAGTGCTGCGCGGGGCGCGGGTCGGGGAGGATGGGGATGCCCGCCTCGCGGAGCATCGCCCCCATCGTGGAGCGGTCGAAGCCGGTGAGCCACGCCTTGCCCGGGCCACCGGCCAGGGAGTCGGCCCGGGCGATCATCTCGACGTTGAGGTTGGCGGCGGTGTGGTCGAGGGGCACGACCGGGTGGTCGAGGTACCAGCGGGTGCCGAGCAGCCCGCGCTCCTCGCCGGTGACGAGGAGGAAGACGACGGTGCGCCTGGGCGCGGGCCGCTGGCGACCGAGGAACCGCGCAATCTCGAGTACCGCGGTGGTGCCCGAGGCATCGTCGTCGGCGCCGTTGTAGATCGAGTCGCCGTTCACCGGCCGGCCGATGCCGAGGTGGTCATAGTGCGCGGTGACCACGACCGCCTCGTCCCGGAGCCGCGGGTCGCCGCCCGGCAGGATGCCGACGACGTTCACCGCCGCGAACGGGAGGCGGCTCCCGGCGGCAACGGTATCGCGCGCGGCGAGGTCGGAGAGGAGCGCGAACCGGCGGCGCGGCTGGCCTTGGACGGTGACGGTTGTCCGCGAGAGGGCCACGCGCTGGAAGTAGCCGGAGTCCCCCGCCGGCCGGATGCCCGCTTCGCGGAGCACGGCGGCGATGATGCGCGCCGCGGCGGCGCTCCCCCGGCTCCCGGTGTCGCGGCCCTCGAGGGAGTCGTCGGAGAGGATACCGAGGAGGCGGGCCACCTCGGCGGGCGTGGCGGCGGCGCTCGTGGCGGCGCGCGCGGCGCCCGGTCGCTCAGAGGCGCGCCGCTGCGCGCGGGAGGCAGGTGCCGCGGCGAGAGCGAGGAGGGTGATCGTGACGCAGCTTGCGGGCACGTACATCGAGGCTCCGGCGACCGGAGCGGGGAAATAGCGGCCTCCGGGCCGCGCGCGTCAACCGGTCTCGGCGGGTGCCTCGGCCGGAGTTGCCAGGAGGCTGCACAGCGCGGCCCACAGTTCCTCGTCCCCCACGGGCTTCTGTAGGAAGGGGACGGCTGGGTCAGAGGAGAGCGGCGGCAGGTACAGGCCGCTGCACAGGAGGAAGCGGTGGCGCAGGGCGGGGTGCCGGGCGATCACGTACCGCAACAGCGTGAGGCCGTCCATTACGGGCATTTCGATGTCGCTCACCACGGCGTCGAATCGCTCACGAGCCAGACACTCGAGGGCTTCCTCGCCGTTGGCGGCCGCTTCGACGGCGCAGCCGCGGCGATCGAGGAGGCGGCAGATGGCGGCCCTCATCCCCGGATGGTCATCCACGACCAGCACGCGTGGAGCCTGACGGCGATGCATCCCGACTCCCTCCCGCCGGACACGGAGGAAACTGCACAAACTGCACGGCCGAGCATAGGCTCGGCGGGCGGAGGAGTCAACTCGGCGTTAGGTGGATCGGGGCGCGTGGTAGTGGCTGGCCAGCTCGCGGACCCAGCGGGGCGGGGCGATCCGGCGGGCCTGGTACGCGTCGAGGAGGAAGCGCGCGGTCTCGCGGCCGAGGGCGGCGGCCTGCGCGGGCGACAGCTCGCCAGCCAGTTCACCGATCAGCCGCACCAGGTCACCAATCCGGGGCTGCCGTTCGCTCGTGCGTCGGGTTGCGAGCCAGCGCTCCAGCTTGGCGCGCGTCATCGCCCGCGGCTCGGCTCCGGCCAGGAAGTTCCGGAGTGCGTTGGGGCTGAGCCCGATCTCGCTCGCCGCCTGGCGCAGGGAGAGGGTGGCGAGTTGCCGGGCCACGGCGTCGCGCAGCAGCGTCGCCGGCAAAGTCGGCAGGCGCGGGGGACGGAGGCGCTGCGCGGCGGAGCCCTTCGTCACCGGCGGAGGTTGCCGCGTGCAGTTTGTGCAGTTACGGCCGGGTTACACTCGTCAGGCTATGCGCCTCCGGCGACCGACGCAAGTCGGCCGTCATGACCCACGGGAAAACTGGGACGGTCAGGCTGAGGGCACAGGATGGTCGAGAGCGAGACGGGAAAGCGCACGAAGGAGTCCTGGCGATTGTACACAAAAAGTGTACTATAGCGCACAATATGTGTACAACGACGTTGTCGTGAGCGCGCGCCGCAAGAGACCTGCGATCCCGGGGAGGCACCAAGGCCGATCCACCTTGGGGCGGCTCTTCGGATCGGAGGCGCGGGCACGGGTGCTGACCACGCTCCTCTTGGGGACGGAAGAGCGGTACTACGTGCGGGACCTGGCGAGGCGTCTCGCGCTCCAGCCGACCGCGGTCAGTCGGGAACTGATCACGTTGGAGCGGCTCGGACTGGTGCGGCGCGAGACGGACGGGCGGCGGGTCTACTGCTCGATGAATCCAGTGGCGTCCGTACTCGGTGAGCTTCGAGGGCTGGTGCTGAAGTTGGGCGGCATCGCGGCCGGCGGCACGGCGGAAGGCTCGCCCGCGCGATCTCCATCATCACCCGCGCGCCGGCCGGCCTCGGCCTGAAGCTGCCGGGCAACCCACGAAGCGCTGAAATGGAGGCTTGATCGTGACCACTGAGAAGCGACCCCCCGACAAACCGCCGGCGCCTCCCGCCGCCCTCCCGCGCGTGAGGCCCACGGAACGGCTGATGGGAGAGGTGCACCGCCTAATGAGAGAGCGCAAGTTCGCGTCGCTCGACGAGGCGAACGCCTTCCTCCAGCAAGCCTTCGCGTCCGGCCAGCCCGAGCGGCACGAGCCAGCGAGCCCGCTCGATCGCGCCCAGGAGTTGATGTACGATGCGTGGGAGGAGCCTGCGCCGAAGCGCCGCGCCGCGATGGCGAAGCAGGCGATCGAGATCTCGCCCGACTGTGCCGACGCCTACGTGCTCCTCGCGGACGAGACCGCGCACACTCACGGCGAGGCCGCCCGGCTCTACGAGCAAGGGATCGCCGCCGGCGAACGCGCCCTTGGCCTGAGGACGTTCGCCGACGACGCCGGCCACTTCTGGGGCCTGCTCGAGACGCGGCCGTATATGCGGGCGCGGTTGGGGCTAGCCCGGGCGCTGTGGGCGATGGGGATGCACCAGCCGGCCCTCGACCATTACGAGGCGATGCTCCACCTCAACCCGGGCGACAACCAGGGCATCCGCTATCTCCTGGCGGGCGCGCTCGCGGAACTGGGGCACGACGAGGAGTTGGAGCAACTGCTCGAAGATCCGCGGTTCTCCGACGACGGCGCGGCGGCGTGGGTCTTCACCCGTGCGCTGCTGGCGTTCCGCCGCGCCGGCTCGGCGGCGGGCCCCGAACGGCTGCTGCGGATCGCGCTGAGCGTGAATGCTCACGTCCCCGACTACCTCCTCCGGCGCAAGCCGCTCCCCCGCGAGCTTCCCGGGACGATCGGCTTCGGCGACGAGTCGGAAGCGATCGCCTACGCGGCGGACTTCGGGAAGGCATGGCGGAAGACCAAGGGCGCGTTGGAGTGGTTGGAGAAGGCCGGGGCGGCTGGGCCGATGGCGAAGACAGACAGGAAGAGGCGCCGGAAGGTGTAGTCTTGTTATCAGACGCATAGACCGATATATTTGTTGTATTGTGTCTGATTAACAGACAATTGTTTTCACGATATTCGGCGATGTCATATGACTCAAGATGATGTCCTGCAAAGTGTTGGTAGCAGGGTTCGAACGGTGAGGGAGCGCCTCGGAATGACTCAGGAGGCTGTGGCCGAGAAGATCGGTATCCCGCGTTCGGCGGTCTCGGACATCGAGACCGGCAAGCGGGAGCTGTCGGCCAGCGAGCTGTTTCGCCTCACGGAGCTGTTCGGCGAGTCCCTGGATTATCTCCTCGGCCTGGAAGACGACCAACCGGAAGAGGAGCTGGTGATGCTGCGCGCCGAAGAGGTGACCTCGGCCGCGCGGGCCGAAGTCAACCGGTTCATTCACCGCTGCGACGAGTACCGGGAGCTGGAGGAGATGACGGGCGAGGTGCGCGAAGCCGACCTCAGGCCGTTGCGCACCATCCTCTCGACGTACGAACAGGCGTGGAAGCTCGCCGAGGATGAACGCCAGCGGCTGGATCTGGGCTGGCCGCCCGCGCACCAACTCCTGCGAGTGCTGGAGGAGCGGGTCGGCGTGAAGGTGTTCTTCCTGCCCCTCGGCGCTTCGATCGCCGGGGCGTCGATCAGGAGCCGCAAGTTCGGTCCGGCAATTCTCGTCAACCGTGATGACATGCCCGGCCGCCGGGTGTTCACCTTGGCCCACGAGTACTTCCATCTGCTGACGGAAGGGCGCATCGCCGGATCCAAGGGCCCTCAGGCGCTGCACGTCTGCACACCCAAGAACACGGATGGCAAGAAGGATCGCGCCGACACGCTGGCGGACCAGTTTGCGGGTCGCCTGCTGATCCCGGCCGACGAGTTGGTGGAGCAGCTGAAGTCGTTCCAGAAGGCGGACCGGAAGATTGACTGGTTCGACCTGATCCGGCTGGCGCAGAACTTCGGCGTCAGCACGCAGGCGACGCTCTATCAACTGGCGGCGCGGAAGATCATCACCTGGGAAGCGTACAAGCAGATCTACGAGGATCCGGCTTTCCAGGACCGGATCGTGAAGGAACGTAGGGAGGAAGCGGGCCCCGAGCCGCGGCGCTTCGAGCAGCTAGCGGTGAAAGCGTACCTCATGGAAGAAGTCTCGCGGGCGCGCCTCGCGGAGTTGCTCGGCATTAACGTCGCCGACGTGGACGAGGAGGTCGATCGTTACCAGGGCGGCGAGGGCAGGCGCGATGGGATCAAGCTCTCCCTGCCTCGTTGACGCGATGGTGGTGATCGACGGGCTCCGGTACGGCTTCTGGGAACCCTTGATCGGTGGTCACATGGTGGCCGTAGTGGAAGAGGTTCGAGAAGAGGCGCAGCACTACAAGCGCGTGGACGGCGAGAAAGTCCCGATCGACCTCAAGTCCTACGTTGACGCGGGACGTGTCCGAATGGAGTCGCCGACCGTGCACGAGGTGCGGGCACTCCGGCAAGTCGCCAGGAGTCGCCGGCTGGACAAGGGCGAGTTCGCGTCGTTGGCGCTGGTGCTAGCGCGGCACCACCGCTTCTGCACGGCGGACAGGCCCGCGGTGCGAGCGATGAAGGACTTGGGGATTCTCGAGCGCTGGGTTCCGCTCGAGGATCTGCTGTCGGCCTTGGACCCGCCGCTGCCGATTCCTGAGGCGAAGTACTCCCGGGCGGAAGCGGAGCCGAAGTAACCGAAGGATTCGTGGAACAAGAGAAGACCCGCGGAGGCGAGGATAGCTCAGTTCAGGATCGCGCACATTCGAGAACAGGGACAGGCAAGAGGAGGTCGCCGTGAAAGTTCGTGCCGCCCAGGAGTGGTGCGCGCAGGTATCCGAGCTCACTAAACAGTCGTGGAAGTACGCGAAAATCGTTGATACGGACTTCTACCGCTTCCAAAGCCTACCGTTCAAGCAGTTGCTGGACGCGGTAGAACAACCGGCATAACCGGGAAGGCCGCACGCCTATGACGTGCTTTTTTGTCCTCTTGGGCTTCGGTGTTTCTTCGGTGGCGACTTATGAGCGCTCCGCACCTGAACCTGATCCTCCCCGAGCGGCTGCAGCGGTTCGTCCCCGCCGCGCGCCGGGGGCTCCTCTTCGGCGTCCCCGCGCTCGAGGGGATGCTGCCCCTGGGACTGCCGCGCGGGCAGATCACCGCCTGCGACGCCCCCCTCGGTAGCGGCGGCACCGCGCTCCTCCTCGCGCTCGCCGAGACGACGCTGCGCGCCGACGAGGGCGTCGCGTTCGTGGACGCGGCGCGCACCCTCGCCCCGCAGGCGGCAGCGCACCTCGCCGGCCTCGGCCCCTTCTGGGTGATCCGCCCGCGGGGCACCGAGAGCGCCTGGTGGTGCGCCGACGTGCTGCTGCGCACCGGCGCCTTCGGCCTGGTGGTGGTGGACCAGGCGAGCGCGCCCGCGCGCCCCGTCGCCGTGCGCCTCCAGCGCCTGGCGCGGGACAAGGACGCGGTGCTGGTGGTGCGGGAGGCCGGGGCGGACGCGACGTTCGGCGCGGCCCTGCGCCTGTGTGTCCGTGCATCGTCGTCCGGCTTCATCCCCGCCGTGCCTGGCTCCGGCACCGCATGGCCCGGGCCGCGCACAGTGCGTGTCACAATCGAGAAGGGCGGTGCGCCCCGCGCCGCCGAGGTGTCCGTCGGTGCTCCCCTGCCGCATCGCCTGCGTCCGCATTGGGCGGTTCGCGACCGGCGCGGCGACCCGGCGGGCGGGCGTCGGAGTCACGGCGGGCGCGGCCAGCGCCAGCGCGCCGCCCAGCCCGACTGGCCCGCCCGCTGAGCCGCCGCCTCCGCCGCCCCTCGCGCTCATCGCCGACGTCGCCGGCAAGCCGCACGTCGTCGCGCTGAGCCGCGAGGCCGAGCGCCGCGGCGTGGCCCGCGGGATGGCGCTCGCGGAGGCGCGGGCCCTCGTCGCCGACCTCGCCGCGCTCCCGTGGGATGGAGAGGGGATCGCGCGCGCCGCGCTCGAGGTGACGACCGCGCTCCTCGCCGCCAGCCCGCGCGTGGCCTGGGCGGGGGGCGGCCTTGGCGTCTTGGCGTCTGCACCACTGAAGGCGGGGGGTGGCGGGGCGGCGGGACTCTGGCTCGTGGATGCGGCCGGGCTCGGCAGCGAAGCGAAGCTCGCCCGGCGGCTCGTGCGCATCGCGGGTGCGCTCGGGTTCGGGCGGGCGCGCGCCGGCGTCGCCGACTCCGCCATCGCGGCGTATGCGGCCACGTTCAGACGGCGCAGCGGCACAGCGACACAGCGGCACGGCGCTGCGGCGGCCGGCGACAACGCGAAGCCAGCCGCAGGGCGTGAGGAGCGGGGGGACGCCGGGCGACGGCCGGCGCCGTGCGAGCACAGCGAGCCGTCCGACGGCCGGAGCCCGGCGTTCCCCCGCGACGACGCGCCCGCCCGCGCCGGCGAGGGTCACCTCCCCCGCGACGACGCGCCCACGCTCGCCGGTAGCGCACCGCCGGGGCCGTCCCAGCGCGACACCGCCGCACCCGTCATCGTGCCGCCCGGCGGCGACGCCGCGTTCCTCGCGCCCTTCCCCCTCGCGCTCCTCGAGCCCGGCGAGGACCTCGCCAGCACCTGCCAGGCGCTCGGCCTGCGCACCGCCGGCCAGTTCGCCGCGCTCGACGCCGACGAGGTCGAATCGCGCTTCGGCCCCGAGGGGCTCGCGCTGCACCGCCTCGCCCGCAGCCTCGACACTCGCGGTCCCGGCGCGCCGCGCGACGACGCGCTCCCCGTCGTCGCCTGCGACCTCGGGAGTCCAGTCGCCACGGCGGAGCCGCTCCTGTTCGTCCTCAAGGGCGCGCTTGCGTCGCTCGGCGCCGCCCTGCGCGCGAAGGGGCTCGCAGCCCGCGAGGTCGCGCTCACCCTCACCCTCGACGACGGCTCCCTCGCCCAGAAGGCCGTCCACCCCGCGCGGCCCACGTCGCACGAGGGCGCCCTCTTCGACCACTGCCGCGCCGCGTTCGACAATTGGACGCTCCCCGAGCCCGTCACCGCGCTGGCGGTCCGCGCCGCCGTCACCGTCGCCGCCTCGGGCGAGCAGGGGGACCTCCTCGCGCCCCGCTGGGCCGATCCCGCCGCCCTCGCCGCCGCCTTCGACCGCATCCGCGGCACCGAGGGCGCCGAGTCGATCGCAACCCCGGTGGCGTGCGACGGCCATCTCCCCCGCGACGCGGGGGCGTGGCGGACGGACGGGGACACCGACGCACCGGCGCACCGACGCACCGGCGAGGCGGCCGGCGGGCGTACGCCGCCGCGCGGAGGGCGCGAGGAGCGGGGGCGCCGGCCCGACGCCCGGCGCCGTGCGAGCGCAGCGAGCCGTCCGACCGGCGAGGGCCGCCGTCCCCGCAACGCAGCGCCCGCGCACCCCGGCGAGCGCCTCGGCGTCCGCGACGACGCGCCCGCGCGCGCCGGCGCGCCACCCGCGCTCACGCTCGACACGCCCCCCGACCCGCCCGCCGCCGCCGCGCTCCGCCTCCTCCAAGCCCCCGCGCCCGTCCGCGTCCGCCTCGGCCGCGCCGGCCTCGAGGCGTTCCGCCACGGCGAGGCGTGGCACGACGTCACCGCCTGGAGCGGCCCCGAGCGCCTCGTGCCGCGCTGGTGGGTGGACGCCGCAGCGACGCCCGACGGCGATGCCGGCCGCGCCGCCGGTCCGCGCGATTACTACTCGGCGCGCACCGCCGACGGCGCGCTCTGGCTGCTCTTCCGCGCCGGCGCGTCCCGCCAGTGGTTCGTGGAGGGGTGGTGGGACTGATCGCCGGCGGGCACGGACCGATGCCGGGCTACGCCGAGCTCCACTGCCATTCGGGATTCTCCCTCCTCGACGGCGCTTCGACTCCCGAGGACCTCGCGCGGCGGGCCGCCGCGGTCGGGACGCGCGCCGTCGCCCTCACCGACCACGACGACCTCGGCGGCGTGGTGCGCTGGGCGGAGGCGGGCGCGGAGCACGGCGTCGCCGCGATCGTCGGTGTGGAACTGACGGTCGCCGACGATGAGGACGGCGGCGCGACGAGCGGCGGGCTCCGCGCGCGACGGCGGGCGCCGTGCGAGCGCAGCGAGCCGTCCGACCGTCCGAGCGCGCGGGGCTCTCCGCGAGAGAGCGCCGCCACGGGATCCGCGCGGGAGGACGGCCGTCGCCGCGAGGGCGCATCCCACCTCACTCTCCTCGCGATGACCGGCGCCGGCTACCGCAACCTCTCCCGCCTCGTCACCCTGGCGCGGAGCGGCGAGCGCGGCGAGCCCTCCGTCGCGTGGGACGACGTCGCGCGCCACGCGGAGGGTCTCTTCTGCCTCACCGGCTGCCCCCACGGCGCCGTGCCGCAGCTCCTCACCCGCGGCGACCAGGCGGCCGCCAGTACGCGGCTTGGCTGGCTCGCCGAGGTCTTCGGCGGGAACGTCGCCGTGGAGTGCTGGGACCACTCGCTCGCCGGCGAGCGCGCGGTGGCGCCCGATCTCATCGCCCTCGCCGGCGCCCTCGACCTGCCGTGGCTCGTGACCAACGACGTGCACTACGCCACGCCGAAGGGCCGCCTCGTCCACGACGTCCTCACCTGCCTGCGCCACAGCACCACCCTCGACGCGGCGGGGACGCTCCTCCGCCCCAACAGCGAGTGGTACCTCAAGCGCCCCAAGCGCCTCGCGCACCGCTGGCGGCACTACCCGGAGGGGCTCGCCGCCACCCTCGACGTCGCGGAGCGCTGCACCTTCCGGATGGGCCAGCTCACCCCCGCGCTCCCCGCCTTCCCCACGCCGCCGGGCGTCAGCGCCGACGAGTACCTCGCCTCTCTCGTCGGCGCCGGCGCGCGGGAGCGCTACGGCGGGCGCCTCACCGAGCGGCACCGGCAGCAGCTCCGCCACGAGCTGGACGTCATCCGGCGGCTCGGCCTCGCCGGCTACTTCCTCATCGTCTGGGACATCGTGCGGGAGGCGAACCGCCTCGGCGTCCTCGCACAGGGCCGCGGCTCCGCCGCGAACTCCGCCGTCTGCTACTGCCTCGGCATCACCGCCGTGGACCCGATCGGGATGGAACTCCTCTTCGAGCGCTTCCTCTCCGAGGACCGTCGCGAAGCGCCCGACATCGACGTGGACTTCGCCCACCGCGACCGCGAGCAGGTCATCCAGTACGTCTACCGCCGCTACGGCCGCGACCACGCGGCGATGGTGTGCGAGGCGATCACCTTCCGCGGCCGCTCCGCCGTGCGCGACGCTGCCCGCGTCCTCGGCTTTTCGGTGCAGCAGGCCGAGCGCCTCGCCGACGAAGCCGACCGCTCCAGCGCCCGCGCCACCGCAGAGCACCTCCGGGACGGCGGCGCCGCCGCGGCGGGCCTCGACCCCGCCGACCACCGCGTGCGGATGCTCGCCGAGGTGGTACGCGGCCTCCACGACCTCCCGCGCCACCGCTCCATCCACGTCGGCGGCTTCGTCCTCTCGCGCGAGCCCCTGGCGGACGTCGTCCCCATCGAGCCCGCCGCGATGCCGGAGCGCACCGTCATCCCCTGGGACAAGGACGACCTCGACCCGGTGCGGCTCATCAAGATCGACCTCCTCGGCCTCGGGATGCTGACGATGATCCAGGACGCCCTCGTCCTGATCCGCCGCCACCACGGCGTCGCGGTGGACCTCGCCCGCCTGCCGATGGACGACCCCGCCGTCTACGACCTCCTCTGCCGCGCCGACACCGTCGGCGTCTTCCAGGTGGAGTCGCGTGCCCAGATGAACACCCTCCCGCGCCTCGCGCCGCGGACCTTCTACGACCTGGTGGTGGAGGTCGCGCTCATCCGCCCCGGCCCCATCCAAGGCGAGATGGTCCACCCCTACCTGCGGCGCCGCGCCGGCGAGGAGCCGGTCGTGTACCCGCACCCCTCGCTCGAGCCGATCCTCGAGCGCACCCTCGGCGTGCCCCTCTTCCAGGAGCAGGGGATGCAGGTCGCCATCGCCGCGGCGGGCTTCACCCCCGGCGAGGCGGACGAACTGCGGCGCGCGATGGGCCACAAGCGCTCGCACGAGCGGATGGCGAAGATCTGCGAGAAGCTGATCGACGGGATGGCGCGGAACGGCATCGACCCCGAGGTGGCGCGCCGCATCTTCAACCAGATCTCGGCCTTCGCCGACTACGGCTTCCCCGAGAGCCACGCCGCGAGCTTCGCGCTCCTCGTCTACGCCTCCGCCTGGCTCAAGCGCTACTACCACACCGCCTTCTCCTGCGCGCTCCTCAACGCCCAGCCGATGGGGTTCTACGCGCCGAGTACCCTCGTCGAGGACGCGCGCCGCCACGGCGTGGAGGTCCGCGGCGTGGACGTGATGCGGAGCGGATGGGACTGCACGATGGAGGAGGGCGCCCTCCGCGTCGGGCTCCGCTACGTCCGCGGACTCGGCGAGAAGGCCCGCGAGCGCCTCGAGCCCCTGTTAGCTGGCGAGCGCCCGTGCTCCCTCGAGGAATGGGTTCGGCGGAGCGGTCTCGCCATGGCCCAACTCCGCGCGCTCGCCGACGGCGGAGCGTTCGACGGCCTCTGGCCCAATCGCCGCTCCGCGCTCTGGGAGGTCCTCAAGCACGTGCGCGGCGCCGCCGGGCCCCTGGCGCCGGTCACCGGCGACCGCCGCCCCGCGCCGCTGCCGCCCCTCACTCCCGTCGAGTTGACCGAGGCCGACTATCGCGTCGCCGGCCTCTCCCCCGCGGGCCACCCCATGCGCCACATCCGCGACGCGCTGCGCGAGCGGGGCGTCGTGCCCGCCGGCGACCTCGCGCACCGCCGCGACGGCGACCGGCTCACCGTCGCCGGCCTCGTCATCTGCCGCCAGCGACCTGCTACCGCGAAGGGGTTCTGCTTCGTGACCCTGGAGGACGAGACGGGCCTTGCGAACGTCGTCATCACGCCGAAGCTCTTCGAAGAGCACCGGCGGCTCGTGATCCGCTCACCGCTGCTGCTGGTGGAGGGGATCCTGCAGGAAGAGCAGGGCGTGCTGAACGTGCGGGGGAGACGGTTCGCGGCGCTCGGCCAGGGGGCCGGCGCCGCGTTCGCGACGTCACACGACTTCCACTAGGTAGGAGGGCCGGCACCGCGTCGTCCGCGGGCGCTGCGACCGCCCGCCGCCGAGGCTACGCCAGCGCCGCCTGTAGCTCGATCCCTCGCGTGGCGAAGATGCGCTCGATCGTCTCGCCGACCTTGTTGTTCGGCGTCGAGGCGCCGGCCGTGACCCCCACCACCCGCGCCCCCGCCGGCAGCCATCCCGCAGTACCCATGGCGTCGTGCCCGCCCACCGGCTTGTGGCGGATGGTACCGCCGACCGGTGCGATGTCGCCGGAGTCCGCGATGTGGAACGTCGGTACCCGCTTGGCGCACAGCGCCGCGAGGTGGGTGGTGTTGCTCGAGTTGTAGCCGCCAATCACCACCATCACGTCCACCGAGTCCTCGAGCAGCTTCAGCACCGCGTCCTGGCGGTCCTGCGTGGCCGAGCAGATGGTGTCGAACGTCCGGAACCGCTCCGTTGCGCCCGCCTCGCCGTAGCGCACGACCATCGACTTGCGGAGCTCCGCCGCGATGGCCAGCGACTCGCCCGAGAGCATCGTGGTCTGGTTCGCGACGCCGATGCGCGCCAGGTCCCGGCCCGGCTCGAAGTCCGGCGACGACGCCACCCGGAACCGCTGCTGCAGCGCGGCGGCGCTCCCGCCGTGCTGGATGAACTCGCACAGGAGCTGCGCTTCGGCCATGTCCCGGACCACCAGGAAGCGGCCGTTCGGGAACCGGCCGACCTGAGACGCCGTGGCCCGGGTCTCCTCGTGCTGGTACTTGCCGTGGATGACCGACGTGAACCCGTCGCGGGCGTAGCTCTCCACCCGCTTCCAGACGTTCAGCACGGAGCCGCAGGTGGTGTCCACCAGGACGCACCCCAGCGCTCGCAGGCGGTCGAACGCCACCTTGGTGACGCCGAACGCCGGCATGATCACCACGTCGTCCGCCGTCACCACGGCGAAGTCGAACTCCCCGGCGTCGCTGCGGCGGATGATCACAATCCCCATCGACCCGAGCTTCGCGTTGACGTGCGGGTTGTGGATGATCTCGCCGACGAGGAAGATGCGCTTGTCGGGGAACTTCGAGCGGGTCTCGTACGCGTACTCCACTGCCCGGTCCACGCCGTAGCAGAAGCCGAACTCCCGCGCCAGGCGCACCGTGAGGCCCCCGGCGGCGAGCGCGTAGCCCCGCTCCCGCACGGTATCCACGAGCGCGCTGTGGTAGTCACCCACGAGCGTGCCGTGAATCTCGCCTTTGAGGCCGAATCCGCTGCGGTAGTAGTTGCCTTCCATGGGGTGAAAGGAATCTAGCCGCGCCCCCGGGGGGCGGGCAGTCCCGCGCTTAGCGGCGTGGCGCGGCGAGCAGCTCCCGCGCCGCGGTCAGCACAGCGGCGAAGGGGATCTGCGCGGCCGTCTGGCCCCCGATGTTCCGGTGCCTCGGCCCGAGCGGAGACCAGCCGCTGACTTGCTCCGGCTCGCCATATGCGACGGTCGCGGTGCCGACCGCATCGGCCAGGTGCAGCGTACCGCTGTAAGCCGAGATGAAGAGGTCGAGGCCGCGCTGGATGGCCGCGAACACGGGCAGCGGGACCGGGGGCGAAATCGCCGCGCCGGGGACGCGCCCGCGGACTGCCTCCGCCTCCGCGCGCTCCGCGCCCGTGCCGCACAGCAGCACGCGGCAGCCGTCCCCGCCAAGCGCGGCAGCAAGCGCCACCACGTTTTCGAAGGGCCACGCCCGGCGTGCGTGCCGCCGGCCTCCGCGGTTCGGCATCTGGATCCCCACCAGCGGGCCAGCGCCCCCGGGCGCGAGCGCGGCCACGACTTCGGCGCCGCGGCGCGCCGCCTCGGGCGGCACGACGAACACCGGCCGCACCTCCGCGCACGGCGCGCCCAGGAGCGCAGCCGCGTGGCAGTAGCGCGTGGTCTGGTGCCAGTCGTCGGCGCCGAGGATGAGGTTGAAGGCGGGGCTGGCGTGCTCCGCGTGCGTCACCATGCGGATCGGCGCGCGACTCCACGCGGCCACGTACGCGCCCGCCATGGACTCCGCGCGCAGGCTCACGCATAGGTCGAACCGGCGGCGAGCGAGCCACCACGCCACCGTGGCCCAGCTCGCGGGATCGCGCCTGAAGACCGGGCCTTCCTCCATGAACGGCAGGCCGGAGAGGACGGCGCGGTTCCTCGGTCCGGGGATCAGCGTGAGTTCTGCGGCGGGCCAGCGCCGGTGCAGCGCCTCGAGCAGCGGCGTGCCGCAGAGGAGATCGCCGATGCGGTCGGTGCGGACCGCCACAATGGCAAGCGGTTCGAGGGCCTCCAGGTCCTTCGCCGTGCGGGGCCGGCGATCGAGCGCCAGCGTCCAGGCCCGCGCCACGCCGGCGAGGACCGGGTACTTGAGCCGCTTCCGCGCCCGCTTCAGCGCGTTCGCCAGATCCGCCTCGGGGTCGTCGTCAACGGCGCCACCCTAGCGTCGGGGGAGGATGCGCCACTTCCGGAGCCACGCCGCGTAGAACCGCGGGTTCAGCAGCGGCGAGTCGAGCGGCGGCCGCCGGTCCGGAGGAATCTCCCACGTCATGCCGCCGATTCGCTCCGCCATCGCCGCCGGGTGAGTGCCGCGGAACCGAAAGGCGATGTCCACGTCCGAGAGGTACTCGGGCGGAACGTCACCGTAGCGCGCGGCCACCCACGCGTCGTCGTGATAGAGTCTCTGGAACGCGAGCGTCTTCCGTTTGAGGACCTCCGGCGCGCGGGCCCACCCGTAGTGGTAGATGGTGGCCCCGCTCCTGCGGATCCGGAGCGGTCGGCCGTCGCGCCGGCCGAAGCCGGCCGCGTCGCCGACCGACTGGATCTGCCCGTTGTTCCGCACCAGCCGGCACTGCTTCCGGTAGCGCACGTAGTTCACGTACGCGTAGGTCCCCTCGAAATGCAGGAACCGGAACCGCAGCGCGTCCACCGCCTCGTCGTCGCCCCACCGCGCGAGCGCCACCCGGATCCGGCCGTGGTCCCCCTCGTGCACCACCTCATCCGCCTGCAGGTAGAACGCCCACCGGAACCGGCACTCCGCCAGCGCCAGGTTCGTCTGCTGGGCCAGGACCCGGCCTCCGACACGCAGCGCTTCATCCCACACCGTCTCGATGATCCGCAGACCGGGCAGGTCCAGCGACCGCACCAGTTCCAGCGTCCCATCATCGCTGCGTCCGACGGCGACGACCATCTCGTCCACCAGCGGTGCCAGCGAGCGAAGCGACTCGGCCACCGGGTACCCGTACGTGAGCGCGTTGCGCACGATCGAGAATCCGGAGACGCGCGGCGCCGCGCTCACCGCCCCGCCTCGGCGGAGGCTCGCGCGCTCAGCACCTCACGACCCGAGCCACGTGCTCCACAGCCAATCCACGACGCCGTGCGTGACCGCCGCGGCGCCGAGCTTCCCCGTCCGGGTGTAGACCCACCCGTAGGCGAGGCCCGCGAAGGTCGCAAAGAGCGCGTACGGCCAATTGAGCGGCGGGTAGTGCTTGACGATGTGCACCAGGCCGAAGAGGACCGAAGCCACAAGCCAGCCGGCGCGCGGCGACCAGAGGCGGGAGAACGCCTCCTGGTACACGCCGCGGAAGAGTAGCTCCTCGGGGATCCCCACGAAGACGACGAGGCCGAACAGCCGCGCCACCGCGTTGGAGAGGCCCAGCCAGCGTGGTTCCCAGTGGAGGAACCCCACCAGTACCCCCAGCGGGATCGCCACGCCGGCGAGCACCGCGACCGCGCCGAGCGCGGTGCCCAGCTCCCGGAGCGACAGCCCGAGCCGCAAGTCGAAGGAGCGGCGCGGATAGACGATCCCGAAGAGGAACAGCCCCAGCGCGACGCACGTGAGATAGGCGAGCCCGAGCCGTCCGCCCCCGGGCACCCGGATCTGGACCGCCCGATCCCAGATGCCGGCGAGGATCCAGAGCGCGACCCCAGCGCCGAGGAACCGCAGCGGCGGCAGCTCGCCGGCGGTCCGGCGGGCGATGGCGACGAGCGCGGCGCCGATGCAGACGGGCCACGCGATGAGGTTGAACCAGCGGGGGGCACCGAGCGCAGCCGTCGCCGCCACCCCGTACAGCGCGAACGCGGCCGGGATCCATACCACGAGCGCAGGATTGCGCTCCACCAGCCCGCGGAGCCGCACCTGCACCGCCGGCACCAGGAAGAAGACGAGCAGAGCCCCTGCCACCAGGCTCACCGGCACGCCCGGACCCTGCGCTGGCCCCGACGCGCCGTGCAGGGCGAGAGACACCACCGTGACGGCCGCTACCGCGAGCGCCACGACGTTGTGCCGGTCTCGCAATTCCCGGATCAACATCGGGCGGAATATAGCGCGTAGCGGTATGCGTCGATCGTGCCGTCCACCATGCGGTCGACCGAGAAGTCCTTCACCCGCTCACGCCCCGATGCCACCAATCGACTGCGCAGCGCGGCATCCTCGAGGATCGCCGCCACGTGGGCGCCGAGGGCCTCGCCGTCGCCGGGAGGCGCGAGCAACCCGTCTACCCCGTCGCGCACGACCTCGCGGACCCCCCCCGCCGCCGTCGCGGCCACGGGGACGCCCCACAGCATCGCGTCGAGCAGCGTGGTGCCGAGCCCCTCGTCGCGGGAGCTGAGCACGGCGACGCTCGCCGCCGCGAGGAGGTGTTCCGCGTCATCCCGGTGGCCCGCCAGCGTCACCGCGCCCTCCAGGCCGAGCGCCGAGCGCGTGCGCACGGCGGACGCCAGGAGCGGACCGCCGCCGACCAACAGCCCCTGTAGTTCGGGGCGGGCGACCCGCGCCGTGGCGATCGCCCGCAGGAACGTCTCCGGGTCCTTATGGGGCGGGATGAGCGACGAGACCATCACGGCGATCGGCCGGTCGGGGTCGAGCCCCATCCCCCTCAGTGTCGCCGCCTCCGCCGGGAGGCGTGGCCGGCCGAGGTCCACGCCACTGCGGACCACGCGGATCCGCTCCCCGTCCACCCCATCCGCGAGCAGGGCATCCCGCACCCGAAGCGACACGGCGACGATCAGGTCCGCGCGCCGGTGCTTCCAGCGCGAGAGCACGCTGCGCCGGAGCGGGAGCGCGACGCGCCGGGTCACGACGAAGCGCAGGTCCGTCCCCACCGTGGCGAACGCCGCCAACGCTGCCGCGTGCGCCGCGTGCGCGACCACGACGTCCGCGCCGAATCGCCGCGCCACCGCGCGGACCCGGGCCGCTGCGAGGAGGTCCCACTCCGCCACCGGCGCCAGCGGCACCACGTCCACCCCGCTCCCGCGCAGTTGGTCGGCGTAGCGCGAGCCGGGCCGCGCGATGACGCGGGCGGCGTGGCCGCAGCGGACGAGCCCCGCCGCCAGCCACGCCACCTGCCGCTGACCGCCGCCCCACGTGCGCTCGGTGTCCACGTGCACCGACCGCAGCGGGCTGCCGCCGCTCATTTCGTCTCGGGGATCCGGTACTGCGGGTCGTTGTACATCTTGAACTGCCGGTAGACCTTCGGCCGGTAGGTGCCGGCCTCCACCCCGTGCCACAGCTCCGACAGTTCCGCCGCGAGGTCGCCCCGTTGCCTCTCGAGCACCGTGAGCCGCTCCGCGCACCGGGCGCGGTGCGCCGGGTCCGCGTCGCGGCGCTCCACCTGCTCGCGCATGTGGTAGACCTTCAGCTCGACGATCGAGAGCTTGTCGACGAGGCTGCCGATCGTCTCAGCCACCGGCGCGCCTCCCGTCCGCGAGACGGAGGGCCACCTCGTCGATCCGCTCGATGAGGTCGTTGCGCCGCTGGTTGAGGCGGTCCACCTGGCGCTTCGCGGCGGCGACCCGCGTGTCGTCGTCGCAGCGCGCCCGGTCCTCCTCGTGCCACAACTCGATGTTGGTCTCGGCCAGGGCGGCGACCAGCTGCCCCAGCGACTGCTCGGTTGCGCTCACGGGGTCCTCGGAAGAGAGCCGCAGGTGGCGGTTGAGTCGGTGGTCGGGAGCGCCCGGAAGGCGCCCACGATGTGGATCGGGTCGCTTCGCCCGGGCGTGGGCGCCGCGCCGATCTCGAACCGTCCGGTGGCACGGGAGCCGGCGTCGATCTGCACGGTGCCGCGCAGCGCCATTACGGCGGGGTGGACGCTGTCGTTCACCTGGCGGAACACCGCCACCGCAGTCCCGTCCCCAGCGAGAGTCGGCCGCACCACGAAGGTGCGCGTCGCCTTCACTGGGAACGGCCCGCGGACGATCAGCCCCGCCGACCAGCGTCCGTCCAGCGCCAGGATGACGAGAAGGCTGTCCTGCCGGCAATAGGTCGCCCGGGCCGCGACATCGAGGAGGCGCGCGCCGCCCGTCCGGTCCACTACGATCCGACCCTCGCGCGCCCCGGGATACCGGACGGCTCCCGAGCGCGGCTCGCACGCTGCGAGGACCGCGGCGCTCGCGAGAACGATGACGGTGGGGATGGCGGACGCGCAGCGCATCGCCCTCAACCTAGAAGGGCGGGGCGCCGTTGCCTAGCGGAGCGTGCCGAATACGAGGTCGAAGCGCCACCGCGCGCCGGGGCCGAGCGGCCGGGCGGCGTGGACGCGCACCAGCCCGCCGAGCGCGGTGAGGCCGGCACCGACGGACACGTGCGGGTCGCCGCGGAAGCTGACGCCGCGCACCGAGGCCTGCCCGACGTCGGCGAAGACCACGGGGCTCAGCCCGCGGCGGCGCAGCGAGACGTCCACGCTCGCCGCGTACGCCGAGGGGCCCCGGAACGTCCCCGCCTCGTAGCCCTGCAGCGTCCGCGCGCCGCCCAAGCGGAACTCGCGCTGGGGAATGCTGTCGCCCGCGCCCGCGCCGGCCCAGCCGCCGATGGCGACCTGCAGGCCGGCGGGCGCGCGGACGTCGCTCGAGGCCGCGACCCACACGCGCCCGGCCGTCGCCCCAGCGCCCGTGCTGACCTCGGCTCCCACCTTCCACGAGGTGGGGACGAGCCCCCCGGAGATCCCTGCGGTCACCGTGGTGAACGTGCCCGGCAGCACGGGATCGAGGGGCGCGAAGTCCCCGCGCCCACCCAAGAGCTGGTGCAGCGCGGCGTGCGCCAGATTGTTCGGGGTGCGCTCCTGCGCGAACCGGACGGCGAGCGAAACGTCGGCGGCGTTCCGGTACGCGAACTCGCGCCGCACCTCGGCGCCCTGCGCGAACACGTAGGCACCGTCATCGAGCGCGAAGAAGAGCGCGCGAATCGAGTTGCCAGGGCCGAGTCCGGGCGCGAGCGGGTCCGCATCCGTCATCTCCCGGAAGGCCGACAGCTCCGTCCGCCCGCCGATGACGTCGCGGCGCAGCGCCACCGCCGCCTGCAGCCGCTCATCGGTGAACGCGTAGCGCCCCCGGAGAGCGAGGGTGACAAACGGGCCACCGAGGGGCCATGAGAGGCCAGCCCCCACGGCGAGGCCCTCGGCACGGTTGTACCGGAGAAGGTCCGCGAACCGGTCGATCGAGAGGAGCGGCGGCGCGCTGCCCACCAGCGACGCCGGCAGCTGGGCGCGCAGCGCCAGCGCCTGGCGGCGCATATCGTCGAGCCGGGCCGCGTCGTCGGGGGAGAGCGCCAGCGTCAGCGAGTCGTGCCACCCCTCGTAGCGGTCGAGCACCGAGTCCGGGGGCACCCGGATCTCGTACCGCCCGCCGGGCCAGCGGCCCGCGCTCGTGTACCCCTCCCGCCGGCGCGTCGAGTCGGCGCGCTCACGCGCCTGTGCGCGTTCCGCGCGGCGGCGGCGCTCCTGCGCCCCCTCGCTCCCACCCGAGAGGGTCACACCGCGCTTCCCCTTCTCCACCTTCACCACCGCGCCCGTGTCCGGCAGCGGCACGGTAAAGACGATCGGCACGCCGCCGTTGACCACCATGTCGGTGAAGGTGCTCACGAAGGTCACCGGGATGACCACACCCCCGAACCACGGCAGCTCGATGTCCAGCACGATGGACTGCCGGTACGGAAGCCAGAACCGGCGGGAGAAGAGCCCGTACTCCAAGTCCGCCGACACCCGGAGGACACGATTCGCGAGGTCGTTGCTGCGACGCGCATCGGCGCTGTCCCGGGCGGTCTTGAGCGAGTCGCGCCCTCCCCACAGGTCGCGGCCCACGAACGTAAACCGGAACCGCACCACCTCGGCGGACTGCGCGTCGAACCACAGCTGGCCCGCGACCAGCGCCCCCTCCGCGCGCGTCGGCGTCACGCGGACGGCGATCGCCTTCACGGTCCTGCCGGGGAGCGCCAGCTCCAGGGAGTCCTCGATCGCGTACCGATAAAACCGCTCGGCGCCGTCCGCGAGGGGGTGGACCGCGGGGCGGTTCGGGAAGTCGTTCGCGATGAGGTGGATGCTGTCGCCGAGGAACCGCGGGATGAACCACGGCCGGTCCCACCGCGCGTCCATGTCGGCGCCCCGGAAGGCCGTCCGGTTCCGCTGCCCAAGCGTCACCAGTTGCACGTCGTTCGGCGCCTGCCACGAGAGGGCCGCCACCTGCTCCAGCACGCCGATGGGGAGCAGACGGGCGAAGCGGCCGCGCGCGAACGCGGCGTCCAGCTTGGTGGTGACGGTGGCCCGGTAATCGTGTACGGCCGCATCCAGCGCATGGTGTCGCTGCCGCGCCCGCGCGATCAGCGCCGCCGTGGCGGAATCCGCGTACGGACCCTGCGGGCTCTGCAGCGTGGCGGCGAGGAGAATGGCGGCGATCACGCTTTCTCTACGCCGGCCCCGGCGGCGCGGTTTCGGCTCACGCCCCTACCCACCCTCGGCGGGTGGCCGGAACGCCGCGCCGAGCACGCCTCCGGAGCGCTGCTCCCCCCAAGTGGCCAGTGCGAGCCCCGCGAAGATCAGCCCCGCAGCGAGGCCCGCCCGCGGCGTGACGCGCTCGTGCAGGATGACCGGCGCGCCCAACGCGGTCATCAGCGGCTGCAGGTACACGTACATCGCCACGAGGCTGGAGGCCGTCCGCCGCAGCGCCCAGATGGAGAGGTAGTACGCCAGGATGGACGACCCGGCCACGATGTACGCGAGGCCGGCCACCGCCGACCGCGGAAGGCGGAACAGGTCCACGTGGCGGAGCGACACCACGCCGACCGGCGCGATGTAGAGCGCCCCGAAGAGGAAGATGTACGTCACCACCGTCACCGGCTGGTAGCGCTCCAGGAGCCGTTTCGAGAGCACGAGGTAGGCGGCGTACAGGCTGGTGTTGAAGACGATCATCGCGTTGCCGAACGCCATCGAGGGGTCCAGCCGGATCCGGTCCGGGCCGATCAGCCACACCGCGCCCACCGCCGCCAGGACGATGCCGCCCACCTTCTCGGCCGAGGCCCGCTCCCGCTTGAGGAGGAGCGCGATCGCCAGGGTGAAGACCGGGACTGTCGTGACGAGGATGTTGGTGTTGATCGCCGTCGTCCGCTTCACGCCCTCGAGGAAGAAGATCTGGTTGAACACGACGCCGACCAGCGCCAGGCCAGCCATCGCCAGGAGGTCGCGCGGGGCGACCACCCGCTCGCGGACCGTCAGCGCCTTGATCGCCACGAACGCCAGTGCCGCACCGGTGATGCGGAAGTAGACGATGCCCGTCGGCGGGATGCTCGGTAGGACGAACTTCGCGACGATGGTGAGCGACGCGAACAGGAACTGGACCGCGATCAGCGCGAGGTGCACACCCCAATTCACTGACGACCCCTTGACTATGCACTGCGAGCGCACATACTGAGTGACTAGTCAGTCAGCGAGTTAAACACCGTGGATAAAAGAGATAGCATCATCGAGGCCGCGTGCGCGGTCATCGTCGAGCTTGGGGTGGCCGACCTCACGGTAGCCGACGTGGCGGCCCGTGCCGGCGTGTCGGCGGCTCTCGTATACTACCACTTCAGCACCAAGCAACAGCTGCTCGCCGCGGCCTGCGAGCGTCTCGCCACCCGCCGGTTGGAGGGACGGTCGCAGGCGCTCGCCTCCGCGGATGGGATGGCGGCGCTCGACGCCCTCTGGTCCGCGCTCCACGGCGGCACGGGCTCGGATGCCGAGCGGGCCTGGAACGACCTCACACTCCTCGCGCGCCGCGACCCCGCAGTGCACCGGACCCTGGACGCCGAGCGGGAGTCGGAGCTGGGCACGCTCGCGGCGCGCCTCCCGCGGCTCATCGCCGGCCTCGGCTCCGATCTCCCTATCCCGGGAGACGAGGCCGCGGCCGTCGTGCTCCACTTCCTCGACGGGATCGCGCTCGCGCTCGCGGACAGCACGGACCGCGAGGGACTCAGAGCCGCCTACGATGCTTTCTGGCTCGTCCTGGTGACGGCCGGTCAAGGGCGCGCTCGCCGAGGAGGTACCTGAGCTCCTCGAGCGAGTCCGCCCGCAGCGCCGCGCGCTTGCCCCGCAGCACCGTGAAGCCGAGCGGCCGGTCGAGACGCGGAAGGTCCTGCGCTCGCAGCGCCCGGGCGGTCCGCTCGCGCAGGCGGGCCCGCACAATGCTCACGCCGTCCACCACCTCGTAGTCCAGCGGGCAGCGCTCTCCTGCGAGATCGACCCACGCGGGCAGCGCCTCCAGCTCGCGCCGCCGCTCCGTAGACACGAACTGGTCCACGTCGAGGGCCAGGTCCACCCTGCCGAAGTCTCCGATGTCCGCGACGGACGCGAGCCGCCGGCCCAGCTCCGTCCGCACCGCCGCACCGTCCGCTCCCGGTAGCGCGCCCCCGGCGCGACGTACCAGCTCGCCGATCCGCTCCAGCGTCTGCCGGAGGTGGCGCGCGTCCCGGTGGCGCGCACGGCCGGTCATCAGCGCCTCAACCAGCGCCGCCCGCGCCGGCCCGCGCAACTCCGGCGGGATCGCTGCGAGCGGCTCGATCTCCCGGTCGAGCTCGAAGCCGAAGTAGCGCACGCGCCGGAGCACGGCGAGCGGCGAACGCTTCCGGTCCGGGTCGTAGATCACCTCGGCGGGCTGCGGGAGCGCGTACTGCCGCATCAGGTCGTAGGGGAGCTGCGTCCCCTCGACCGCCGCGCGCGCGTTCCCGCTCCGGTCGGCGAAGTAGCGGATCGTCCCCACGATCCCGCCCCACGACCCGCAGACCGAGCCCCGCGACACGGTCACCGCCTCGTGCGTGGCGGTCTCCTCGTCCACCACGAGGTCGAGGGGCGCGAGCCGCGCGAGGAGGTCCTGGAAGCGCCGCAGCATCGCGCTGTCCGCCGCCGCCAGCCGCGCGGGGAGCGCCATCTCAAGGGCGCGGCACACCGACGCCAGCCCGAGCGCCGCGTCCTCGAGCGCCTTCATCAGCACGCCGCGCCGTTCCGCCCACTCCGCCAACGAGTCGCGGAAGACGTGCCGGGGGAGGCCGTGGACCACGTCGATCCCCGCATGCTGGTTCACCGCCTCGGCGTAGAGGTTGTAGACCGTGAGGTGGTCGGAGCCGGGCACCAGCACGCCGCGGAGCACCCGCTCCTCCCGCGTCATCCGGTGCAGCGACTCGACCGATGAGCAGATGGCCACCGGCGGCACCAGGTCCGCGTCCGCCGCCAGGAGCAGCTCCGCCCAGGGCCGCTCGACCGGAAGCTCCTCGACCTCGGAGCCGTACCGCGTGAGCCGCCCCTCCTCGACGATGCCCCGGCTCTCGAGGAGCGCGACCGCCTCGGCGTAGGCGCGCCGGTCGAGCGGGATGGGGAGGTCGAGCTCCCTCGCGTCCACGCCGAGCGCCGCGCAGGTGAGCGCGACCCGTTCCGCGTCGCCGGCCAGCTGGAACTCCGGCGGGCCAGGGCGCAGCGAGGCAAAGTCGATGTCGCGCTCGCTCAGGATGGTGACCTGCCCTCCGGCGACGCGGCCGTGCACCCGCCCCGCCATCTGCAGGATCTCGTTGGCGCCGAGGGGCAATCGGGTGAGGACGTTGCGCCCGCCGCGCACCACGTTCTGGTAGCGGGCGTCGAGGATCACGACCGTGTCGAGGCCGCGGATGTTGAGCGCCGACTGCCCGGCCGCGGTCATCGCCAGCAGGAACGGCTTCGGCGCACTCCCGTCGAGGAACGGCCGGATGACCCGGATCGGCTCGCCGCCGTGGTAGAACGCCGTGGCCAGCGCCGACCACCGGGCCCCGATCTCCTCGGCGACGTCCTCGACCTCCGCCCGCGTCGGCACGAAGACCGCGACGCCCCGCCCCTCCCGTACCACGCGGCGCAGGAAGCGCGGCCCGAGGAACTCCCGCGTCCGCTCCGGCGTGACGGTGACCCGTGCCGCGCGCGACGGATCGAAGGCGGTCGTCTCGAGGACCGCCGCCGACTCGAGGTAGCGGCGGTAGAAGGCAGGATCCACGGTGGCGGACAGCCAGATGAACCGGCAGCCGGCGCGCTTGCCGAGGGCGAGGCACAGCTCGAGCTCGGCCGACGTCTGGTGGATCTCGTCCACCACGACGGTGTCCCGCTTGGTGATCAGGCCGGCCTGGAACCATCGCCGCGCGATGCCGGTCGTGACGATGACGACGTTCCACGTCGGCGTCTCCGGCGTGGCCTCGCGCTCGCGGTTGACCACGCCCACCGCGAGCGGCGCGCCGAGGATCGTCTCGGCGATGGGACGGATGGCGAGCGTCTTGCCGGTGCCCGTGGCCGCCACGATGCCGAAGCCGGCGCCGCGGGCCGCGAGATCGCGGATCTCCGCGCCGTGCTCCGCTTCGAGCACCGTCTCCAGGTGCAGGCCGACGGCGATCTCGATCGTCTCGCAGGCCGCGCGCGTCGGCGCGATGACCACGACGCGCCCGTGGGCGGGGCGCGCAGCGTGGAAGGCCTGCTGATCAGCAGGAAGGTATGGGTCGCGGGCGGGATGCACGCGGGCTCAGTCGCCCAAACACACACCGATCTCGCGCGCCATCAGGACCGTGTCCAGGTCCAGGGGCACGAGCTTCGGCTTCCCGAGCACATCCTTGAGGGGGACGAACCCCGTCGAGGGGGGAACGTGCGCGACCATCACCCCGAAGTTCCCGTCGGCCACACATCGCACGGCCGCCGCGCCGAACCGCAGCGCCAGCAGCCGGTCGAACGTCGTGGGGCTGCCTCCGCGCTGCAGATGGCCGAGCGTGAGTGCGCGCGTTTCCTTCCCCGTGCGCTCCTCGATCGCGGCGGCGACCTGCTCGGCGATGCCACCGAGTCGCTCCATCCGGTCTCCGGGACCCGCGGGCGCGCGGGTCACCACCTTGCCGCCCTTCGCCGTCGCTCCCTCGGCGACCACCACCACGCTGAAGCGCCGGCCGCGCGCGTCCCGCTCGCGGATCTTCCGGCAGACGCTCTCGATGTCGAAGGGGATCTCGGGGATGAGGATCACGTCGGCGCTGCCGGAAAGGCCCGAGTTGAGCGCGATCCACCCCGCGTAGCGGCCCATGACCTCGACCACCATGACGCGGTCGTGGCTCTCCGCCGTCGAATGCACCTTGTCGAGCGCGTCGGTCGCGGTGGACACCGCCGTGTCGAAGCCGAAGGTTGTAACCGTGCCCCGGACGTCGTTGTCGATCGTCTTCGGCACCCCGACCACGGGCACGCCCTTTTCGTAGAGTTGCTGGGCGATCCGCAGGCTGCCGTCACCGCCGATCATGATCAGCGCGTCGAACCCGTGGGCCCGGAAGGCATCGACCAGTTCGTCCGAACGGTCGACCTCCTTCACCGTACCGTCGGGCTGCGGCACCGGCCACTTGAACGGGCTGCTGCGGTTGGTGGTGCCGAGAATGGTGCCGCCGAGGTGCGTGATGCCGCGCACCTCATCCGGTCCGAGGCTGATCACCCGGTCCCCGCCCAACAGTCCGCCGAACCCTCGCTGGATCCCGTAGACCGCCCAACCCCGGTGCACCGCCGCGAGGACCGCGCTGCGAATGACGGCGTTCAGCCCCGGTGCGTCCCCGCCGCCGGTCGAGAGGGCAAGCCTCACGACGTCATCAGGCGGAGGACTTCCCCCGGCTCCGCATGGCGGCCCATCGCCTTCTTCGAGAACACGAGTTTGCCGTCCACCGTCACCTCGAACACCCCACCCGACGACTTGACCAGGCTGATCTCGGCGCCGGGGAAGGCCTCACGGATCTCCGCCGCCAGACCGGCGGCGCGCGTTTGGTAGTTTCAGACGACGCAGTATTCGATCGACACCCACATCCCGGCCTCCTCGCGTGATCGGCGCGCTCTCAGCGTCGCCGCGTCGTACTCTAGCGCACGCACGGCCTCCGCGACAGTCCGCAGCGCGGATGATGCCCGCGACACTCCGTTCTTGACGCGCCCCCCAGCGACTGGTAACCTCGGGACGCTCCATGTCTCGCCGCCGCGCACTCCGCGAGCGACAGGGCTGAGGAGCGGACTGACGCACGCCGTGGACCCTCCCGACGCGACGTCCCCGACGACGGGCCCGGTGGCCACACCGCACGAGGAGAACTCGTTACTGACTGAGTACCCAGTCAGCGCGCTAATTCCTTGGGGGATTGAACATTGAGCTCCGTGAAATCGTGGGGTGGTCGGTTCGACAGCATCGCTCTTCCCCTCATCGAACTCGGCGCCGTGGCGGCCATCGCGGCGGCCGTCTCCACTGGGAAACTGCCGCAGCCGTTCCCGGTCCTCGAATTCGTCGGCCTCGTCGCGGCGGGCGCCGCGCTGCGCCGCTTCGGCCTTCCGCTCCCCGGCAAGGGGTTCGCGTCGTTCATCATGCTCCTGCCGCTGTTCGCGATGCTACACCGCGGCTGGGGGTGGGCGGCGCTCGTCTCGGTGGTGGGCGTGCTGGCCGGCGACCTCCTCCTGCGGCGGCTGCCGTGGCGCGCTGCCGCCGTGACGGCGGGGCTCTGCGGCTTCACCGCGGCGCTCATCGGGTTCGTGTACGACCGGATCGGCGGCCTGCACGGTGCGCTCGCGCTGCACGGCGACAACGCGTGGCCGCTGGTGTTCGCGGCCGCCCTGATGCCGATCCTGCCGAACACGTTCTTCTACCTGCAGATCTACCTCTCCGACGTGGCGTCGTTCACTGATCCGCGCCTCACGCTGCGTTGGGAGGCGATCGTCGCCGTCTTCGACGTGGCGCTCGCCGTCGCCTGGCTCGGGGCGCTGACGGCGCAGGCGCCACTGGCCGTGACCCTCGGCCGCACGCTGGCCCTCTTCGGCCTCACCGCCATGGCGCACTACATCGGCCGCCGAGGGGTGCGCGCCGACGAATTGACGCTGATCCAACGGTTGGCGCGGGCGGTCGCCGCCGATGTGGACCTCGAGCGCAATTTCGCCACGATCCAGCGCCTCGCCGGCGGCCTGATGCCCTGGGAGGGGATGGGGTTCTCCCGCCACGACGCCGCCACCGGGGAGATGGTCGTCCTGCTCGACACCGACCCCTCCATCGTGGGCCGGCGCCTGCGACACGACCGCGGCCTCGTCGGCGAGGCGATCAGCCAGCGCCGCGCCGTGGCCTTCGGCGCGATGGCCCGGCGGACCTGGGGAGGTGGCGCACTGGAGAAGCACCAGGGCTCCGAATTGGTGATCCCGCTCTACCAGGGGGAGCAACTCGCCGGCGCGTGGAACCTGCGGCACTCCGACCGCTCGATGTACCGGCAATCCGACGCGGCGATGCTCGAAGCGCTCGCTCCGCAGATGGCGCTCGCCATCGCCGTGCACGGGATCGTCTCGCCGCTGATCGAGTCCTCGGTCCAGACGGGCGCGCACGTGGAGAGCGTGACGGCGACGAGCGAGGAGATCCACGCCAGCTCCGAGGAGGTCGCCGCCGCCGCGCAGCGCGCCGAAGCCGGGGCGGCCAAGGCCGCCGCGCTCACGGCGGAGGCTGAGGAAGCGATGGTCGAGTTGCGCGCGTCGGCGCACGACGCCTCGCAGGCCGGCGAGGAGACGCACCGCGCCGCCCAGGAGGTGGAGCGCACGGCCCAGGCGGTGCGTGCCACGACGGCGGAGACGGCGGCGAGCCTCGATCGCATCGTCGCCACGGTGGCCGAGGGCTCGGCGGAGGTCGAGCGCCTGCGGTCCGCCTCGGAGCAGGTGGTGCGGTTCGCGGAGACGATCGGTGCCATCGCCGACCAGACGAACATGCTGGCCCTGAACGCGACGATCGAAGCCGCGCGCGCGGGCTCGCACGGGGCCGGGTTCGCGGTGGTGGCCGACGAGGTGCGCCGCCTGGCCGAGGAGAGTGCGAAGGAGGCGGCGAGCGCCGCACGGTCCACGGCTGAGACCAGGCGGGTGCTCGACCGGGCGGCCCAGCTCCTCGAGAAGATCCGCGCGGAACTGGACGAGGTGTCGGGGGTCGCCAAGCGGTCCATCGACGAGCTGGAGGGGATCGTCCGGGCCTCGGAGACGGCCGCGCACCTCTCGGCCCGCATGGTGGAGTTCCCCCGCCGGAATGCCGAACGGGCCGCCGAGATGCAGACGGCGCTCACGGAGGTGCGTGCGGCAGCCCAGACCTCGGCCGAGGAAGCCAAGGTGGTCGCGGCAGCGGCCGGGGAGCAACTGGATGCCATCGAGAGTCTCGCCCGGGGCGCCATCCAGCTCTCGACCTCGGCCAGCCAGCTCGCCGAAGCCACGAAATTCGTACGCGGCTCCAGTGGAGAGTGACCCGCATCGGCTTGGGCTGCTAGGGGTTGCGCAATCGTTGACGGGGCCGCAGACTAGTTCTTGAAGGAAGCACCGGCGCCGGACCGGCGGCGCACCGCCCCCACCTGCCTCCTTCGAGAGGCCCGAGGGGCCCTCCCGGATCGGGAATGGGGACTGGAAGGTGTGCTTGCGCGCAAGACAAGGCAGGCGCATACTCTAGGCATCTTGCGCCCCGTGGCCCACGCGATTTGCGCGTGGGCAGGGCGGTGCTTCGGAATCTGCGCCGAGGAACACGGCGTGAACCTCGCACGAGTCGGTCTAACATCCTCACGGAGACTTCCTATGCGCATGAGAGTTGTGTTGGCTGTGGGCGCGCTTGCGGCGATCGTGCCGGCGCTAGCAGGCGCGCAGCAGCGGCCGCCTGCCCAGCAGCCGCGTCCGACCACGCCGCCCGCGGCCCAGCCGCGGCCCGCGACGCCGCCCGCCCAGCGTCCGGCGGCGCAGCCCGCACAGCGTCCGGCCGCGAGGCCTGCGCCGGCGGTCGCTGCGGCGCATCGTGAGGGGAGCTTTGAGTTGACCGCCGCCGTCGGCGTGTTCGCCGTCGACAAGGAACTCAACACCAACCTGCACATTCTCGGCATCACGGACGCCAACCCCGGCCGGTTCATGCTGGGTGGTGAGGCACGCGCGACGTACAACATCACCGAGAATTGGGGCATCGGCCTCGGCGCCGCGCTCGGTACGGGCAATGGCGCGACCCTGCTGAATCCCTTCGCCGCGGTTACCTACACGCTCGACCTCAACAAGAAGTTCAGCCCGTTCTTCGAGGTCGGCGCCGGGATGAACAGCTTCAGCGGGAACAGCCGGCACGTGACGTCGTCGCCCGCCACCTTCTTCGGCGGACTGGGCGTGCGCTCGATGATCGGCGAGAACGTGGCGCTGCGCGTCGAGGGCCGGATGGCCTACGACAAGTACTCCGAGTCCCAGATTCCCAACGCCGCGTATAACAGCGGCCTGTTCGGCGGCCTGTCGTTCTTCATGGGCGGCGGCCCGCCCAAGGATACGGACGGCGACGGCGTGCCGGACAAGAAGGACAAGTGCCCGAACACCCCGCATGGCGCGCACGTCTTCCCGGTGGGGAATGCGCGGGCCGGCTGTCCGATCGACAGCGACAACGACGGCGTGCCGGACGGCCTCGACCAGTGCCCGAACACCCCGCCGAACGCGCGGCCGGTCTATCCGATCGGCAACCCGCGCGCCGGCTGCCCGGTGGACAGCGACAACGACGGCGTGGCCGACTATCTCGACCGCTGCCCGAACACCCCGGCCAACGCGCGCCCGATCGACGCGAACGGCTGCCCGGTGGACTCGGATGGCGACGGCGTGCCGGACTATCTCGACCGCTGCCCGAACACCCCGACCAACGCGCGCCCCGTGGACGCCACGGGCTGCCCGCTCGACAGTGACCACGACGGCGTGCCGGACTATCTCGACCGCTGCCCGAACACCCCGGCCAACGCGCGCCCGATTGACGCGAACGGCTGCCCGGTGGACAGCGACCACGACGGCGTGCCCGATTACCTCGACCGGTGCCCGAACACGGCACCCAACACGCAGGTGGATGCCAACGGCTGCCCGGTGCAGCGCGACAGCGACAACGACGGCGTGACCGACGATCGCGACCGCTGCCCGAACACGCCGCCCAACACCCGCGTGGACGAGTTCGGCTGCCCGTACCATGAGCTCCCGGCGGCCGGCGCAGCGTTGGTGATCCGGAACATCTCGTTCCGCGTCAACACGGCGAGACTCCTCCCGACGTCGAACGCGGAGTTGGACAAGATCGCGACCGCGATCCTGGCGACGCCGAACAGCCGGTGGGAGGTCGGCGGCTACACCGATAGCCGTGGCATCGCGGCCGCGAACCAGCGTCTGTCGACGCAGCGCGCGAACACCGTGATGCAGTACCTGGTCAGCAAGGGCGTGCCGCAGGCCGCGTTGACGGCGGTCGGCTATGGCTCACAGCACCCGCTGGCGCCGAACACGACGGCGGCCGGCCGTGCGAACAACCGTCGCGTCGAGATGAAGCGGCTCCAGTAGTCGCCGCTGACGCGCAAGTACCTTGACATCGAGCCCCATCCCAGAATTCCGGGGTGGGGCTCGATGCTTCCCCGCTCTTCTTCTTGAGACCGCGATGCGAGCGACCCTCGCCCTTCTCCTCGCCCTGACGGCCGGCTCCCCCGGAGCCCTGGCCGCCCAGCGCCGCCCCCTGCCCACCCCCGCCTCCGTGCTCGGCTTCGTGCCCGGCACCGACCGCCGGCTGGTCGAGTGGGGGCCGATCATCGAGTACTTCCGTGCGCTCGGCGCGGCGAGCGACCGGGTCAGCGTCCGCACCATCGGCCGCTCCACCAACGGACTCCCCTTCCTCGCGGTGTTCATCTCGAGCGCCGCCAACCTCCAGCGGCTGACCGCGCTGCGCGACGCGCAACGCCGTCTCGCCGACCCGCGCCTGTCCGCGGATTCCGTGGAGGCGGAACGCCTCGCCAGTCACACGCCCGCCTTCGTCCTCGTCACCTCAAGCGTGCATTCCACCGAGGTCGGCGGGTTCTTCGCGCCCCTCCAGATCGCCTACCGCCTCGCGAGCGCGCGCACGAGCGAGGTGCGGGCGGTCCTCGACAGCACCGTGCTCATCCTCGTGCCGTCGCTCAACCCGGACGGCGTGAACATCGTCTCCCGCTGGTACGCCCAGACGCTCGGCGGCGCAGCCGAGGGCTCGTCGCCTCCCGAGCTGTACAACCGGTACGTCGGGCACGACGACAACCGCGACTGGTACGCCTTCACGCAGGTCGAGACCCGGCTCGTGGTGGACAGCCTCTACGGCGTGTGGCATCCGCAGGTCACGATGGACATCCACCAGCAGGGGACCCTCGGCGCACGCATCTTCGTGCCCCCCTACCGGGACCCCGTCGAGCCGAACGTCGATCCGCTGCTGATCGACGGCGTCAACGCGCTGGGCACCGCCATCGCGTGGCGCCTCGCCGCCGACGGCCTGACCGGCGTCTCTATGTTCGCCTCGTACGACGCGTGGACCCCGGCCCGGGCGTTCCAGCACTACCACGGCGCCGTCCGCATCCTCACCGAAACGGCGAGCGCCAACCTCGCCTCCCCCATCACCGTGCCCTTCGACAGCCTGCGCCCCGGCGAGGGCATCGATCCGCAGGAACGGTCGTGGAACTTCGCGGCCCCATGGCCGGGGGGCCGCTGGACCCTCGCCGACATCGTCCGCTATCAGACGACCGCCGCGATGGCAATGCTCGACCAGGTGGCCCGCAATCGCGCGGCGTGGATCCGCACGTCGCGCCGCGTCATCGAGCGAGCGGTCCGCGGGTGGCCCGAGTGGCCGTACGCCTACGTCATCCCCAACGCCGGCCAGGACCCCGCCGCCGTCGGGACCCTCCTCGAGATCCTGCACCACGCCCAGGTCGAGGTCCGCTCCGCGCTCGCGCCGTTCACGTTGGGGCGCGAGCGGTTCTCTCCCGGCACCTACGTCGTCACGCTCCGGCAGCCGTACGCCGCCTTCGTCGCGGCGCTCTTCGAGCGGCGGTTCTACCCCGACCTGCGCGAGTACCCCGGCGGCCCCCCGGTCCGGCCCTACGACGCGACCGCCCACGCGCTCCCGCTCCTCCTGGGCGTCCGCGTGCTCGCGTCCGCCGACTCCCTTTCGATCGCCCTCTCGGCGCCGGTGGAGCCGACGCCTCCCATCTACCGCGCCGCCGGCCTCTCGACCCCGGAGGGGAACCGCGCGGCCCGCCCCGCCGTCCGCATCGGCGTGTACCGGTCGTTCACCGCGCCGCTCGACGAGGGGTGGACACGCTACGTCTTCGACCGGTGGAGCATCCCGTACGAGAGCGTCGCGGATTCCACCGTGCGCAGCGGAGGACTCGGCGCCCGGTACGACGCTCTGGTCATCCCCAGCATGTCGGCCCGCGCCATCGTCGAGGGACTGTCGGCGCGCCGGTACCCGGCACGCTACGCCGGCGGCATCGGCCAGGCCGGCGTGCAGTCGCTGCGGGAGTTCGTCGACGGCGGGGGCACCCTCATCGCCCTCGACAACGCCTGCGACTTCGCGATCGACGCGCTCGCCCTCCCGGTCACGAACGCGGTGTCGGGGCTCTCGCCGCGCGAGCTCTACGTGCCGGGGAGCATCCTGCGTCTCGCCGTGGACACGGCGCAGGCGCTCGCCGACGGGATGCCGGCGCAGAGCATCGCCTGGGTGGAGTCGGGGATGGCGTTCGACGTGCGCGAGCCGTCCCGGGTGCGCGTCGTCGCCCGCTACCCTTCGCAGGCCGGTGACGTCCTCGTCTCCGGGTGGTTGATCGGGGCGCAAAACCTGGCGGGACGGGCGGCGCTCGCCGAAGTGCGAGTCGGTCGTGGACGAGTCGTGCTCTTCGGCTTCCGGCCCCAGTACCGCGGCCAGAGCCTCGCGACGCTGCCGCTCCTCTTCAACGCGCTTCGGACGTCGGCGCGCTGACCACCGTGCTCAGAGCCCGGCGGCCAGCCACTTGAACTCCTGGACCGTGTCGGGCTCGAGCCGATAGCGGACGCGCGGCGGCTCGACGGACCTCCGCACCCATCCGGCCTCCCGGAGGACCTTGAGGTGTTGGGAGACGGTCGATTGCGCCAGTGGCAGGTGACTCACGATCGCCCCGCAGGTACTGGCGCCCTTCTGCGACAGCAGATACCGCACGATCGCCGAGCGGGCAGGGTTCCCGAGCGCCCGGCACAGCGTCGCCAGCCGGGCCCCCGCGTCGATCCCGGAGACAGGTGTCATCGACGTCACCTCCGTTGGCCATCCCAGGATGGTCGGCTCAATGTGGCCGCACCGCCGGCCGACGGGCAAGGATTGCCACGGTGGCGAGCGTGTGGTACGCTGCCCGGCGTGCGCCACTTCGCGCTGATCGCCGCCGGCGTCGCCGCCGTCGCCACGCACGCCCGTGCACAGACGCCGGTGCGCGTCGAGGTGATCGACACGGCCTTCCTCGCGGCTCCCCGCCTCGTCGAGAGCTCCGGCGTGGTGGCCAGCGAGCTGGTCCCCGGCGTGTACTGGTCCCACAACGACTCGGGCGATGGGCCATTCCTCTACGCCACCGACTCGACCGGGCGGGACCTCGGCGCGGTGCGGGTTGCGCTCGCCGGCGCCGTCGACTGGGAAGAACTCGCGGCCGGGCCCTGCTTCGTCGCGCCCGGGCGCTGCCTCTACGCCGCCGACATCGGCGACAACCGGCGCCGGCGCGCGCGGGTCGTCCTGTATCGCCTCCGTGAACCGGCACCTCCCAACGGGCCAGCCGACACCCTCCGCACTGTACCGCTCCTCGATTCGCTCGTGCTCGTCTACCCCGACCGGCTGCACGATGCCGAGGCCCTGGTCGTGACGCCCGGGGGTGCCGTCCTCCTCGTCACCAAGGACCTCTTCGGCCCGGCGGTCCTCTACCGGACGACCGCCGCAGCCGGAGCCACCCCTCGCACGCTGACGGAGGTCGGGCCGCTCGCCATGGCGACGGGGATCGCCACGGGCCGGCTCGCGACCGGAGCGGCCCTCTCCCCGGACGGGGCGCTCCTCGTCGTCCGCACCTACGTCAGCCTCCACTTCTTCCGCCTGAACGGGGACTCCCTTCCGGTTCCGCTCAACCCCCGGCGTGGCATCACGATCCCGGTGGTGGAGCCACAAGGAGAAGGCGTCGCGTTCGACGGACCAGACCGCCTCGTCCTGACCTCCGAACGGGGGGAAGCCGAGCGCGGCACTATCGTCCGGCTCCGGATCGTGCTCGGACAGGGACCGCCGATCCGGCAGGACCACTAGCACAGCCCGCCGCGTCCACGTAAGTTTGCGCCCCGTTCGGCCTTGACCGACCCCGTCCGCCGGGAGGCGTACACGGTGGAACTCCCCACGACCTACCACATCCCGTTTACCTGGCTCATGCAGCACGGGTGTCCGGCCATCCGCTACCGCACGCTCACCGAGCTCTTCCCGGGGTCCTATCCCGTCGAGGCGGAGGCCGTCCGCCAGGAGCTCGAGGCGTACGGCCCGGGCCGGCAAGTCATAAGGAAGCAGAAGGATACGGGCGTTTGGGGCGGCAATCTGCTGGGCGTGTCGCCGAACAAGGCGACGGGCATCAAGGACGTCGGTACGATCCATCAGTACCTGCGCCTGGTCGAATTGGGCTGGGGGCGCGAAAGCCGGCCGCTCAAGCTGGGCAGCCGCCTTCTGTTCCGGCTCCTGTCACGTGACCCGGACCCGAAGCTGCTGTTCGAGTTTGTGAAGTACTCCTTCTCCGAGCCGGGCGTCGAGTCGTGGGTGCGCGAGATGATCCGAGAGGCCGCAGCCGCTGCCCTCGCCCGTTCGGGCTTCGGCGAGGATCCGCGCGTCAGGGGCGCAGCGCATTCGGCGGCTACGCAGGTCTCCACCTTCCTGCGCAGCGAGCTCGCGGCCCAGCCGCTGGTCAAGTCCGGCGGAGCGTGGATCCTTCACCCACAGGCGACACCCCCGACGATCTTCACGGTGGCTGTGCTCGCCCACCTGCCGTCAATCCAGCGCGAGCGCGCCGGCCTGGTCGAGCGGCTCGGTGCGTACCTCGCCCAGCCCGCGGGCAAGAAGGCGTTCGGCATCCAGTGCGGGAAGAAGGTCCTCCGGCAGAGCGCCGTCCTCCTCGCAGATCCGCTGAAGGTCTCGGCCAGCGGCCAGACCGACGACTTGCCGTTCGGCCTCTACTGGATGGAACTCCTCGCCCGCCTCGGACTGCTCCAGTCTTCGCCGTCGGTTCCGAAGCTTTGGGCGAGGCTGGCAAAGGACTGCGACACGGCAGGCGTGTGGAAGCCACGGAATCTGCGCGCCCTTCCCAAACGCGTCTCGCCCTGGTCCTACCACTCCTTCCCGCTCGATGGCGAAGCCAAGACAGTGGAGAGCCGCCAGACAGACGTGACATTCCGGATGGCGCTGATCGCACGCCTTGCTGGATGGGATATCACCGCATCGTAGCGTCACTTGGTACGGCTGGCCCACGAGCATCTCCCCGGGCCAGTCGTGCGATTCTCAAGTAGATACCCCAACAACTGCCGCACTGTAGTGTCAAATTTCTAGACAGCTTGACAATCCACAAAGTAGTGGCAATCAGTACTACTATGTCTCTGGAGCGATTCGGGTTCACTCGGACCCAGGACACTGTCTACAAAGCCCTGCTGCGCCATGACGCCGCCACCGGCTACGCCATCGCGCGCGACACGGGCCTCGCGCGGGCGAACGTCTACCAGGCACTGGACGCTCTCGTCTCGCGCGGCGCGGCGCAGTCGAGTGGTGGCCGGCCGGCGACGTACCGGGCGGCCGATCCGGCCGACGCCGTCGCGATGCTCTCGAAGCGCGCCGAGCAGGACCTGAAGGCTCTCGCCGCCGAACTGGGCGCGCCCACCGCTTCTCGCGCGAAGACTCGCCCGGCGACGGCCTCAGAGGTCGAGTGCATCGAGGGTCCCGTGGCGCTGTTCGCGGCTGCTGCCGCGGCGGCGGACGCCGCGACGCACGAGGTCCTCGCCGTCTTGGGACCGTGGGCCCCGGTCGTCGCCGAGGCCCTCGCGCGCGCCCGGCTGCGCGGCGTGTCATGGAAGGTGGTTTCCCTCGGCGCACCCGCGCCGGAGGGCGCGGCGCTGCGGGCGGTTCCATCCGCCGACCTCGCCGCGTACTGGGGAGGGATGCCGGTGGCGCTCGTCTGCGACCGTACCCTGGCGGTTTGCGGGATCGTCGCGGGCGAGCGCGCGGAAGGGATCCGGACGGAGAGCCGTGGCCTCGTCCCGTTCCTGCGGCATCTCCTGCGGCGCGAGCTCGCGACCGCGGCCTCACCGCGCCTATCTTGAGTCCGGAACCACCGGAGGAGCACGCGATGGACGGCGACGCACCGGACCCGCTCGAGGCCGCAATGCACGCCCTGCGCGCGGAGTACCTGGCCGAATCGCCCGAGCGGGTCCGCGAGCTCTCCGCGGCGCTGGGCCGCCTGCGCACGAAGGACGCTACCGCGCTCGCCGACTTGCAGCGCCACTTCCATCGCCTGGCCGGCTCCGGCGGCTCCTACGGGTTCCCGCTCGTCACCGACCGCAGTCGCGCGGCGGAACACACCCTCGCACGGCTGGAGAGCGAGGGCCGGCCTCTCGCCCGCGAGGACTTCGCCGCGCTCGAGCAGCACGTCCTCGGCGTCGCCGACGCGTTCCGCGACGCGCAGCGCATCTTCGCCGGGGACCCGCGCCGCTGACCAAGCACGCGGCGCGGCGGCCTTCGGCTCCGCCTTGCAGCCGCGTCCATCCCACTGCACATTCGCTCGCCCGATCCCGTCCGGTCCGCACGTTCAACCAGGGACGCCCCATGATTCGCCCGCTCGCCGTCTCGCTCGCGGCAGCCACCGCGATCGCCGCGCACGCCGCCGCCCAACAGCCGCTCGACACCGCCTATACGCGCCAGATCCGCGCGTCCACCTCCGAGCCGCGGTTCAACACCGACCTGACCGACCACCTCCCCGCCGACCCGCGCGTCCCAACGCCGTTCGCCGTGCTCGGCTACGTCCCGGGGACCGTCGGACGGCTGAGCCACGTGGCGGACATCAATCGCTACTTCCGCGCGCTCGCCGCCGCGACGCCGCGTGTGCGGGTCTTCAGCATCGGCATGTCGGATGAGGGTCGCGAGATGATCGCCGCGGCGATCGCCGACTCCGCGACGATCGCGAACCTCGACGGGTATCGTGAGGTCACCCGGCGCCTCGCCGACCCGCGCGGCCTCTCCGAGGACGACGCCCGCGCCCTCATCGCCCGCGGCAAGCCCATCTATTACCTCACGGGGTCCATCCACTCTCCGGAGACGGGCTCGCCCGAGATGCTCATGGAGCTCGCCTACCGCCTCGCGGTGGACGACGCCCCGATGATCCGCGGGATCCGGGAGCACGAGATCGTCCTCGTCACGCCGGTGCTCGAGGTCGACGGCCGCGACAAGATGGTGGACGTGTACAACTACGGGCGCAGCCACCACGGCGTCCGCCCGCCGCTCGTCTACTGGGGCCGGTACATCGCGCACGACAACAACCGCGACGGGATGGTCATCTCACAGGTGCTCTCGCGGAACATCCTCGCCGCGTACTTCGAGTGGCACCCCACGATCCTCCACGACCTCCACGAGTCGGTGCCGTTCCTCTACGCGTCCACCGGCACGGGCCCCTACAACCGCGCCATCGACCCGATCACGGTGGACGAGTGGTATACGCTCGCGATGCAGGAAATCAGCGAACTGACGAAGCGGGGCCTGCCCGGGGTGTGGACGCACGGCTTCTACGACGGATGGACGCCCAACTACATCATGTTCATCGCGAACCTGCGGAACAGCGTCGGCCGGTTCTACGAGACGTACACCTCGTTCGGCGCCGAGTGCGACACCGCGCGGCTCGCGCCCTCGCAGCGCAGCGTCGAGTGGTACCGGCCCAACCCGCCCCTCGACGGCGTGCGCTGGTGCATCCGCAACAACATCAACTACCAAGAGTCGGGCGCGCTTGTGGCGTTGGACTACGTCGCCCACAATGGCCCGCGCTTTCTGGAGAACTTCTGGATCAAGTCGCGGCGGTCGGTGGAGCGGGGGCGCACGAGGGCCCCGTACGCCTGGCTCATCCCCGCGGGACAGTCGCGCCGCGTCGAGGCCGCCGAGCTGGTGAACCTCTTCCGCCTGCAGGGGATCGAGGTGCACCGCGCCGACCGCGCGTTCACCGCCGGCGGGGTGCAAGTGGCCGAGGGGGACTACGTGGTCCGGATGGACCAGCCGTACGGGCCGCTGGCCGATAACCTGCTCGGCATCCAGACGTACCGCCCGACGGATCCCAGCCCCTACGACGACACCGGTTGGACCCTGGGCGCGTTGCGGAACGTCGTCACCCGCCCCATCGCGGACTCCACCGTGCTCGGCCAGCCCTTGACGCTCCTCGCCGATGACGTGCGTCCCCGCGGCGCGCTGACGGGAGCCGAGTCCGGCCGCGCCGCAATCCTGATCCCGGCGACCACCGAGAGCAACCTCATCGTCTTCCGCTTCCGGCTGCGGCAGGTCCGGATGTACGCTGCCGAAGACTCCTTCTCGGTCGCGGGCCAAACGTACCAGGCGGGCACCGTGATCATCCCGCTCGCCAGCGCTCCGCGCGACGGCGCGCGTCAAGTCGCGGGGGCCCTCGACTCCCTCGGCCTGTCCGGCGTCGCCGTGCCCGACGTGCCAACCGTGCCACGCCACGAACTCGACATCCCCCGCATCGGCCTGGTGCACTCGTGGACGAGCACCCAGGACGAGGGGTGGGTGCGCTACGCCTTCGACCGGCTCGGCATCCCATACACCTATCTGTCCACCCAGCAGTTGCGTGACAGCACTCGCCTTGCCGCGCTCGACGTCCTGGTCTTTCCTCAGGCGGGCTTCAACGCCCGGATGCTCATCACCGGCTTGCCGATGGCCGGACCGCCCGTGCCCTGGAAGCGGTCGGCGGAGACGCCCAGCCTCGGGCGCTACGACGAGACCGACGACGTCCGGCCCGGAATCGGCCTGGACGGCCTCGCACGGCTGGACGCGTGGCTGCGGCGCGGCGGGCTCCTCATCACCGAAGGCGGCACCTCCACGCTGCCCGTGCAGGCGGGACTCGGCCGCGGTGTGAGCGTCGTCGAGCCGCGGCAGCTCCGCGCCCGCGGCGCCGTGTTCCGCTCGCAGGTGAAGGACCCCACCAGCCCGATCGCCTACGGCTACGCCGACACGCTGCCCGTGTACTTCAGCCAGGCGCCGCTGCTGCAGGTGGACTCGATGGACACGACGGGCTCGGAGCAGGAGCGGGACTCGAGCGTGATCCGCGACCTCTGGCGCTCCACCCCGCGGGTCATCCTCCGCTTCCACTCCAAGGCCGACTCGCTCCTCATCTCCGGCCAGCTGGAAGGCGGCTCGGAGTTGGCGGGGAGGCCCGCCGTCGTGGACGTCCCTGAGGGGGCAGGCCACATCGTCCTCTTCGCCATCCGTCCGTTCTGGCGCTGGCAGACGCAAGGGTCGTTCGCGCTCGCCTTCAATGCGATCATGAACTGGAACGACTTGGGCACCCGCTGGCCGACCGCCCCGGCCCCCGGCCGGCCGGCACCTTCGGCGGCACAGAGATCTCGCTAGCGCGCCAACGCGCTATTGACCGGGAACTCCCATCGCCTTACCGTTGCCAACCGTCCGGTTGACTGGAGGTCGATTGGCAACGGCATCGCGGAGAGAAGCCATTCTCGAAGCGGCTTGGATGGAGTTCGCCGACAACGGCTACTCCGGGGCGCGAGTCGAGCGCATCGCTGCTTCGGCCGGAGCGAACAAGCAGTTGATATTCCACTACTTCGGCTCGAAGGACAGGCTTTACAGCGCAGTTGTCAGTGCCACCTTCGCGGCGGCTCCGCTCCCGCCGGAAGGTGCCGTGAGTCCCACGGAATCGCTGCGCCGGTACGTCGCTGAAATCGCAGCGTGGTTCGCCGGAACTCCAGGGGCCGCGCTCGCTGCGTCGGAGTGCAGTCCGGGGCGCCCAGTCCCTGAGGACGCGGAGCGAACGGTAGGCGCCTGGATTCAGCGCGCATCGGCCACGATCCGCTGGGCCATTGACGACGGCCAACGGAAGGGCTACTTCCGAGATGACGTTGATTCCCAATCTGTTGCAGCGTTTGTACTTGGGTCTGCCGTAGGAAGCTCACTCCTCCGTCACAGAGTGCTGTCCGGGGCCGCGTCAGGCACCGCGATGCACTCCGCTTCCTTCCTGGCCCAAGTGGCGGTGGACCTCTGTGCTTGGCGCTAGGAAGGCTGTCGTTCTCACAGTATCAACCACATGGTTGGGTTTCAGGTCGGCCCCTTTGTCACCACAAGGGGGCCGCGAGGTGGACATCGTACGCCCGAAACTCTCAACGGTGGTGTATGGCCGCCGCGGCGGCCTGTTGGCGGAGATCGGTCCCGCGATGCGCAGTTGGGTCCGGATCGTGGAACTCCCTGCCTACGTCGGTCAGGCGTTCGTCGCGACAGAGGACCGTCGCTTCTACCACCACGACGGCGTGGACGTGATCGGGCTGGTGGGTGCGATCCGGGACAACCTGTTTCGGGGGTTGGGGTCCAGGGGGGCCAGTGCGATCACCGAGCAGCTCATCGGAGCGATGTACCCGGCGACGGTAGTCTGGTGGAGTGGTTCCGCGAGGGGACCGAACCGACACCGCGTGCCACGGCCGCCCGCCTGTTGCGCGGCATGCGCGGCTGGCTGGTCCGCTGGCGGTAGGCCGGGGCGGCGCCGCTAGCGCGCGCTCTTGAGGAGAGCGTTGACGACGGGCGTGTCCCGGCTCCCGAGCGCCACGGCCAGCACCTCGTCGAGCGTCTCGACGGGATGGAAGACAAGCTGGACGCGCACCTCCTCGGGCAAGTCTTCCAGGTCGCGCTCGTTCTCCTTCGGCAGGACGATGTCGGTGATGCCCGCCCGCGCCGCACCCAGGACTTTCTCCTTCAGCCCGCCGATGGGGAGCACCGTCCCCCGGAGCGTGATCTCGCCCGTCATCGCGACGTTGTGGCGCGTCGGCCGGTTGGTCAGCGCACTGACCAGCGCCGTGGCCATCGTGACGCCGGCGGAAGGCCCATCCTTCGGGACCGCGCCCGCGGGGACGTGGATGTGGATCTGGCGGTCGAGCAGCGCGCCGTCGGGGACGCCGAGCGCGGAGGCGTTCTTCTTGGCGTAGCTCAGGGCCGCGCGCGCCGACTCCTTCATCACGTCGCCGAGCTGCCCGGTGAGGACGAGGTCGTCCTTGCCCGCCATTAGTGCCGCCTCCACGAACATGATGTCGCCGCCGCTGGGCGTGTAGTACATCCCGGTCGCGACGCCGACGGCGTCCTCCCGGGCGGCGCGCTCGGGGCGCACCTTCGGGCGGCCCAGCTCCTTCTTCACCTCCGCGCCGTCCACCACGATCCGCTGCGTCGTGCCGCTGGCGACGCGCCGCGCCACCTTCCGCGCCAGCCGTCCAAGTTCGCGCTCGAGCTGGCGTACGCCCGCCTCGTGCGTGAAGCCGCTGACGATCTCGCGGATCGCCGAGTCCTCAACGACGAGCTCCGCATCGCCCAGGCCGTTCTCGCGGAGCTGGCGCGGCACGAGGTACTGGCGCGCGATGCCCAGCTTCTCGTGCTCGGTGTAGCCGGAGAACTCCACCGTCTCCATCCGGTCGAGGAGCGGGCCGGGGATGTTCTGCAGCACGTTCGCCGTCGCGATGAACAGCACCTCGGAGAGGTCGAAGGGCACGCCGAGGTAGTGGTCGGTGAAGGAGTCGTTCTGCGCGGGGTCGAGCACCTCGAGGAGCGCCGCCGCGGGGTCGCCCTGGAACGACACGCCGAGCTTGTCCACCTCGTCGAGCAGGAAGACGGGGTTCTTCGTGCCCGCCTGCTTCATCCCCTGGATGATGCGCCCGGGGAGGGCACCGACGTAGGTGCGCCGGTGGCCGCGGATGTCGGCCTCGTCCCGGGCGCCGCCGAGGGAGATGCGCACGTATTTCCGGCCCATCGCGCGCGCGATGGACTTGGCGATGGATGTCTTCCCCGTGCCCGGAGGCCCGACGAAGAGCAGGATCGGTCCATGCTGGAAGACCCGGTCGTCCTCCTGGCCGCGCGGCTCCCCCTCCGCCTCCGGCGCCGCCGCCGCGTCGGCGCGCTCCCGCAGCTGCCGCACGGCGAGGAACTCGAGGACCCGCTCCTTCACGTCGCCGAGGCCGTAGTGGTCCTCCTCGAGGACCTGGTGGGCCCGCACGGTGTCGAGGAGGTCCTCCGAACGCGTGTTCCACGGCAGCTCGGCGATCCACTCGAGGAAAGTGCGGATGACCTGCGCCTCCATGGACTCCCGAGCCGCACGCTCGAGCCGGTTCAGCTCGCGCTCGACCTCCTTCCACGCCGCCTCGGGGAGCTCGAGCTTCTCGAGCTTCTCGCGCAGCGCCGCGACGTCCTCGTCCTCGTTCCCGTCGCCCAGCTCCCGGCGGATCGCCTTCAGCTGCTCGCGCAGGTACATCTCGCGCTGCCGCTCGCCGATCTCCTCCTGGACCTGCGACTTGATGTCCTCCTGTGCGTCGGCGACCGCGATCTGCCGCTGGACCTGGATGAGGATCCTCCGCAGTCGGTCCTCCACCGACAGCGTCTCGAGGAGGGATTGCCGTTCGGGGGTCTTGAGGTCGATATAACCCGCCACCAGGTCCGCGAACCGGCCCGGATCGCTCACGCCCGCGAGGGTCTGCTGGACCATCTCCTCGGGAAGGCCGCTCTTCTGGGCCAACTCCGCCGCGCGCTCCCGCGCCTCCTTGTACAGCGCTTGGAAGGCGGGGTCCGCGGCGTCGAGGGGCGCAAGGTCGGCGACCTCGCGCAGCGTCGCCTCGAGGTACCCCTCCCGCTCGACGACGTGGATGGCCGCCGCGCGGTACTCGGCGTGCAGGACCAACTGGACACCGCCGAGGCCGCGCTGGACCTGGCCGATCCGCGCCACCGTCCCCATCGAATGGAGAAGCTCGGGCGTCACCTGCTCGACATTCTCGCGCTGCGCCACCGCGAAGATGAGCCGCCTCTCGTCCTTGAGCGCCGTCTCGATGGCCCGCAGCGTGCCGGGCCGGCCGGCGCTGATCGGCGAGGTGGTGCCGGGATAGAGCACCAGCTCGCGCAAGGGAAGGACTGGGAGGGTCACGGGGTCGTTCATCAGCCGCTCTCGAAAGTCGTGGATGGTACCGGTCCCGGGGTCTGCCCCGTACCAAGCACCCTTCGTGCCACCCACAGGCGGGGAACCCGCGCCAATCTGGCAGGAAGGGGCCACTTGTAGTTGCCACGCTGGGCCGCCACCGCTAATCTATGCCGCGATGCCGCATCCTGCCCTATGACGAACGGCGCCGGCGACGGAGGCCTGCAGGCACGCCTGGCGGCGACGCTCGGTGACGCCTACACGATCGAAGGCGAGATCGGGCGCGGCGGGATGGGGGTCGTCTACAAGGCCCGCGACGAGAAGCTCAAGCGCTCCGTCGCGATCAAGGTGTTGCCACCTGAGTTGGCCTATCGCGCCGACATCCGTGCGCGTTTCATGCGCGAAGCAGAAACCGCGGCGCGCATCTCCCACCCGAACGTCGTCCCCATCCACAGCGTCGGCGAAGCGGACGACTTCGTCTACTTCGTGATGGGCTACGTGGACGGCGAGTCGCTGGCGGTACGCCTGAAGCGCCGCGGGCGGCTCTCCATCGAGGAGTCCCGGCGCATCTGCCGAGAGACCGCCGACGCCCTCTCCGCCGCCCATCAGCAGGGCGTGATCCACCGCGACGTCAAGCCCGACAACATCCTGCTCGAGGGGACGCGCGGCCGCGTGATGGTCACCGACTTCGGGATCGCCAAGGCCCTGTCGGCCGAGGGCGGGACTCTCACCGAGGCGGGCATCGCGATCGGCACACCGGCGTTCATGAGTCCCGAGCAGGCCGCGGGCGAGCGCGAGATCGACGGGCGGTCCGACATCTACTCCCTCGGGATCGTCACCTACCAGATGGTGACGGGGGAGCTGCCGTTCCAGTCGCCGTCGGTGCCCGCCCTGCTGATGAAGCAGATCTCGGAGGAGCCGACGCCGGTGGACCAGAAGCGGCCGGACATCCCTCGCGAGCTGGGGCAGACGGTGATGCGCTGCCTGGAAAAGGACCCTGAGCGCCGCTGGCCCACCGCGGACGCCCTGCGGCGCGCGCTCGAATCGGGGACGTACACGCCGCCGCCCCCGCGCGCGCCCTCCCGGACATCCGATGTTCCCCGGGCCGGGACGGCGCGCAGCGCGCCGACCCGCGACGACGCCGGCTTCGGCCGCCCATCCACGCGCGGCGGCCGGGTGGTGGGTGGACTCATCGTCGGCAGCGACGCACTCGGGAGCCGGGCGGCGCGGCGCGCCGAGCGTGCGGCGCTGCGGGCCTCGCGCCACGGAATCGACCGGAAGCGCGCGGACGAGGAAGAGATCGCGGCGCAGGCCAAGGCCTCCGGCGAGCCGCCCATGGTCGTGCGGTTCCGGCGCAACCTTGCCAGCTACGCGTCGGTGAACGGGATGCTTATCCTGATCAACCTCGCGCAGGGCTTCCACAGCCCGTGGTCGCTGTCGATCGCGGCGGTCTGGGGGTTCTTCATCGCGAAGGGGTACGCACGGCTGTGGTCGGCCGGGTACTCGTGGAAGGACGTGATTTATCGCCCGCCCGCGCCCGACGCGATCGAGTCGAAGGAGCGTGGTGGCACGGCGCTCCTGCGCGGCTCTCCGGAGGACTTCGGGAAGCGGGCCGGCGCGATCGACCAGGCGCGCAAGGACCGGACAGCGATCCTCGCGATGCTCGAACGGATGTCGAAGGCCGAGCGGAAGATGCTGCCCGACGTGGTGCCGACGGTGGACCAGCTCCTCGAGCGGGCCATCGATCTCGCCCGCACGCTGAGCATCCTGGACGGTGACATCGACAGCGAGAAGGCCGACAAGCTGGAGGCCCGTCTCGCGGCGCTGCACCAAGAACCGGAGTCGAGCGACCGCGAGCGGCAGATTAGCCTACTCGAACGGCAGCGGCAGACCGTTGCGGAGTTGAGCCGGCGGCGGGACGTGCTCGCGTCCCAGTTCGAGTCGTGCATGCTGGCGATGCAGAACGTGCGCTTCGACCTGCTGCGCCTGCGCTCCGCCGGCGTGTCGGAAGCGCTCGGCGACCTCACGATGGCCACCCAGCAGGCCCGCGCCCTCTCGCTCGACGTGGACGCCGCCATCGGCGCCGCGAGCGAGATCCGTCATCTCACCCGGGACACCCCGCCGACGCCGACCTGACGGCGCCACAGCCCGTCCGCTAGTTCGAGGAAGATGCCGCGCAGGGACGGAGGAGTGAGACCATCTCGCCCTCACGCCATCCGAAGCGCGTCAGTTGCTCCGCGAGTGCCGCCGCACGGCGGCAGCCCGCCGGGCCCCCACGGGCGTAGACCTGCGCGCCACCGAAGAACGCGAGGTCCCAGGAGGGGCGCGCCGCCGCCGCGTAGTCGAACAGGGGACCCGCCAAGTCGGGACCGTCGCGGTCCGCGAGCGTGCGCAGGACAGGGTCGATCGCGCCCGGGACCGGCATCGCGAGGGTCGGCCGCAGGCCCTGGAGCGCCCGGAGCGTCTCGGCGACCGCGGTGGAGTCGTCGTGGTCGCGCGCCGCGATATCGCCGAGGAAGGCCGCGATGAGGGCCGTGTCGCCGCCCCCCGCCTCGCGCGCGCGCAGGAGGAGCTCGCGCGCCGGGTGCCACTCGGAGAGCGCGTAGCGCGCCATCCCCGCCCCGATCAGCGCGCTCGCGTCGCGCGGCCGCTGCGCGACGGCACGGTCATACGCCGCCACCGCGCCGCGCAGGTCGCGCCGGTCGGCGAGCACCCGACCGAGCTCCATCGCACGGTCCGCGTCCCGCGGCGCCGCGTCCGAAAGCCGCTGGACCAACGTGAGGGCGAGCGCCGTCCACGACGGCAGCGCGTGAGCGTACGCCGCATCCACCACCTCCGCGGACGCCGGCCAATCGGCCCCATCCGGCACCCGGTCGCCGACGGCCTCCTTGATCGCCAGCAGTGAATCGAACGCCAGTCCCTGCGACCCGACGAGCAGCGAACGCGCCGCGACGAACTCCAGCGCCGGCCGGTCGTCGCTGTGCACGAACCCCGCGCCCCGGGCGAGCGCCGCAGACCCCCGTTCCCCGAGGAGGTAGTGGCCGAGCCACTGGTCAGGCCGGCCCATCTGCAGCCAGTCGCGCATCGCCGCCGCCGTCGGGCCGCCCGCGCCGAAGGCCACGGCGACCCGGTCGCGGCTCCAGCGTATCGGCTGGCGGGAGGCGAGGATGATGAGATCGGACGGGTTTGAGTACCAGATCTGGACGTGGGGGAAGACCGCGCGGACGTTGCGCACCACCACAGCCACCAACCCCACCGGCACCTTGTAGGTCTGCAGCCACTGGGCGAGGACACCGTCCGGGGCCAGACGCCCCGCGGCGATGCGGAAGTAGTCGGCGGTGAAGAGGGACGCGATCCCCGCGATCCACGGGTTCGACGGCTCCGAGGCGATGACGTCGTAGGGCTCGCGCGCCAGTTGCAGGGCGCTCCGCGCGTCGTCCTCGATGATGTGCACCTTCGGATCGTGGAGCACATCACGGTTCACGTCGGTGAAGAAGCGGCTCGCCCGCAGCACCGCCCCCTCGATCTCCGCCACGTCCACCCGCTCGACGCCCGGCGCGTCGGCGAGGGTGCGCACCGAGACGCCGCTCCCGAACCCGACCACGAAGGCCCGGTGCGGATGCGGGTGCGCGAGAGCTGGGAGGAGGCCGACGAGCACCTGCGTGTTCATGTCCCCCAGCGACGAGGCGTCCGCCTTCCCGTTCGTCTTGAGCCACGTCGAGCCGCCGTTGCGCCACACCGAGACGGCCGCGTTCCACCCTTCCTCGAAGCTCAGCTGCTCCGCGCCGACGCCCCGGAGGAAGCTGTCGAGCTGGCGGGCGTCCATCTTCTCGCGCCCGTAGATGGTCGGGCCGCGGTCCAGCACGCGCGGCGACCATCCGGGGGTCGCCAGGGCGACGACCAGCGCCAGGGCCGCGAGCAGCAGCGGGATACGCTCGATCGCTGGAGGGATGCCGGACCCTCCCCGCCGACGCGCCAGCCACCAGACGATTCCTGCCGCCGCCCCAGCGTTGACGAGCACACCCAGCACGAGCGTGCGTTCGCTCCCGAGCACGTGGATCAGCACAAACCCCGTGAGTACCGAGCCGAGGATACTGCCCAGCGTATTGGCGAAGTACGCTCGGCCCGCCTCGCCGCCCGTGCCGGAGGCGCGGCCCGCCGCGAGCTCGGCCAGGAGTGGGAAGGAGATGCCCATGCCCACCGCCGCGGGCAGTACGACCGCGCCCGCCGCAAGCGCGTGGAGGGCGAGCAGGTCCGCCGCGTCGAGGAATCCGACCTGCATGGTGGCGACGATGTAGGTCGGGAGACCGCGGAAGAACGGGAAGAGGAGCGAGGCGAACACGGTGATCGCCGCCTGGGCGAACGCCGCGCCCAGCAGCAGCTCCCGCGGGGGACGGCCCCGCCCAACCGCCAGGAGGCTCCCGAGGCCGATCCCCGCCAGGAACGCGGCGAGGATGGTCGTGAAGGCGTACGTCGAGCTGCCGAGGACCAGAACCAGAACGCGTGTCCAACCGATCTCGTAGAGAAGCGAGGCGAACGCCGTCACACCGATGAGCCAGATCGCCAGCCGGCGCGTGGGTTCGTCGGCCGCCTCGATGGCAACCTCCGTCGGTTCCTCGGCGGAGAGCACGTCGTCGGCCACGGCGTCCAGGGCCGCGCGTCGCGCCAACAGCAGCGCGGCGGCGCCCAACAGGAGGTTGACCACAGCGACGGCGAAGAGGGTACCGCGCAGACCCACCTTCTCGATGAGGACGTAGCCGGCCAGGGCGCAGCCCACCACGCCGCCGAGCGTGTTGATCCCGTAGAAGAGCGCCAACTGGCGTCGATACTGGTCGAGCCGAGTCCCCGCGAACGCGCGGGTGAGGACCGGCAGCGTGCCGCCCATCAGGAACGTCGGGACCAGGAGGACCGTGAACGCGAAGACGAACTTGATCCCCGCCGCCGGCCAGACGCCCGGCGCGAGGACGCGCGCCAGGGCGAGGTAGGCAACGCCGACACGGTCCAGCACCCACGCGGAGCCGAGGCCGAAGACGCCGATGCCGATCTCGAGCAGGCCGTAGAGCCGCGCCGGGTTCGGCCGCCGGTCCGCGAGCCGGCCGAGGAGGTACGCGCCGAGGCCGAGGCCGCCCATGTACGCGGCCACGACCGTCGTGATGGAGTGGATGGTGGAGCCGAAGAACAGGTACAGGTCCCTCGTCCACACCAACTCGTAGACGAGGCCGGTGGCGCCGGAGACGAGGAAGAGCAGCCCGAAGACAGCGCGCCGCGGCACCGCGGCGCCGTCGGTCAGAATGCGGCCAGCTCCCTAATCGCGGCCGCGATATCGGCGACCTGCGGAAGGATGTGGTCCTCGAGGTCGGGTGCGTAGGCCACGAAGCAGTCGAGGGACGCGACCCGGCGGACGGGAGCGTCGAGCCACGCGAAGTGCTCGCCGCCGATGCGTGCAGCGATCTCGGCGCCGTAGCCCCACGACAGGGCGTCCTCCGTCGCCACGAGGACGCGGTTGGTCCGCCGCACGGAGGCGCCCACCGCCTCCCAGTCCACCGGGGAGAGCGACCGCAGGTCAATCACTTCGGCGCTGACGCCAGCCGTCTCCGCGAGTTGGCTCGCCGCCGTCACCGCGCGCTGCACGAGGGCCCCGTACGTCACCACTGTGAGGTCGGTACCTGGACGCACCACCTTCGCTTTGCCCAGCGGGATGCTGAACTCAGGGCCCGGATACGCGGCCTTGTTGTACGTCTGGCGGTACAGGTGCTTGTGCTCCAGGAACAGGACGGGGTCGTCGCAGCGGATGGCCGTGCGCAGCAGGCCGTTCGCATCGAGCGCCGTGGACGGGCACACCACCCGCAGGCCAGGGGTGTGCGCGAAGATGGACGCCCCCGTCTGGGAGTGGTATGGCGCGCCGCCCTTGAGGTATCCGCCGTACGCCACCCGCACCACGACCGGGCAGCTGTTGGCGTTGTTCGACCGCCAGCGCATGATCGCGAGCTCGTCGCGCAGCTGCATGAACGCCGGCCAGATGTAGTCGAAGAACTGTATCTCGACGACGGGCTTGAAGCCGCGCGTGGCCAGACCCACCGCGCGGCCGATGATGTTCGCCTCGGCGAGCGGGGAGTTGTACACCCGGTCGCCGCCGAAGCGCTTCTGGAGCCCCCACGTCACCTTGAAGACCCCGCCCTTACCCTTGACCTTGCCGAGGTACTCCTCGCGCGAGACATCCGCCACGTCCTCGCCGAAGACCACGATGCGCGGGTCGCGCTCCATCTCGTCGCGCAGGCAGGCGTTGAGGAGGTCCACCATCGTCGTGGGGTCGCCCGAGGACTGCGGCGCGTCCTCCGTGTCGAAGACCGCCGCCGTGGGATCCACGTCGGGCGAGTAGACGTACCGCAGCGCCGTGTCCGGCGCCGGTTGCGGGGCCTGCAGCGCCGCCTCGGCCGCCGCCGCCACCTCCGCGTCCACTTCCGCCGCCACCGAGTCCAGGTCCGCTGCGGTCACGAGCCCCTCCCCAACGAGGCGCGCCGCGAGTCGCCGGATCGGGTCGCGGGCGGCGTCGGCCTCGCGCTCCACCACCGGCCGGTACATCACCTCGTCGTCCGAGAGCGAGTGCGAATACGGCCGGATGACGTGCGCATGGACGAGCGCCGGCCCCTTCCGGCTGCGGCAGTGCGCGACCGCGCGGGCGAGCTCCTCGTGAGCGGCTTCGTAGTCGCAGCCGTCCACTTCCTTGACGAAGAGGTCCGGGAACCGCGAGACGAGCTGCGAGATGGACCGGCCCGCCGTCTGGACCTCGACCGGTGTGGAGATAGCGTAGCCGTTGTCCTCGACGAGGAAGAGCACGGGCAGCTTGAGGTTGGACGCGGTGTTCAGCGCCTCCCAGAACTCCCCCTGGCTCGTCGTCCCGTCTCCCAGGGAGCAGTAGACGACCTCGTCGGCGTACACCGGGCCGACCCGCTCGCGCGTGGCCACGACCCGGTCCCAGCGGAGCCACGCCTCCGCGCAGCCGACCGCCTGCAGGCATTGCGTGCCCGTCGGACTCGACTGGCTCACGATGTTGAGAGCCTTGTGCCCCCAGTGCGACGGCATCTGGCGGCCGCCCGAGTTCGGGTCCGCCGCCGCGCCGACCGCCGAGAGGAACATCTCCTGCGGTGTCATGCCGAGGGCGAGACAGAGCGCGCGGTCGCGGTAGTACGGGTAGAACCAGTCGTGGCCGGGTTCGAGGAGCGAGGCGGCGGCCACCAGGACCGCCTCATGGCCGGCGCCGGAGATCTGGAAGAAGATCCGGTTCTGCCGCTTGAGCTGGATCTCCTTGTCGTCGATCCGGCGCGACAGGAGCATCAGGCGGTAAGCGCCGAGCAGCTCCCCGCGCTGCAGCCGCAGCGTGCGCTCAGCCGTCTTGGTCCTCGAAGCCATAGCCGAGCAAAATACCCGGGACTACCCGGGAATCAACGGCGACCGTGGACGATGCGGCCCCCCGCGATGGTGGAGACCACTTTCACCGTGTTGAGACTGTCCGCGGGCATCGTGAAGAGGTCGTGGTCGAGGAGCGTGATGTCCGCGAGCATGCCGGGGCGCAGGACACCGGTCCGCCCCTCCATGAATCCCGCGAAGGCGACGCCGGCGGTGTAGGCCCGGAGCGCCTGCTCGAGGGTGACCTTCTCGTCCGGGAACCACCCACCGGGGTTCTTGCCGTCCAGGGTCCGCCGGGTAACGGCGGCGTAGATGCCGAGGATCGGCGAGAGCGGCGCGACGGTCCAGTCGCTGCCGAAGGCCAGGCTCGCGCCGGTGGCGAGAAGGCTCTTGAAGGCGTACGTGCCACGGAGGCGGAGCGTGTCCAGGCGCTTCCACGCCCAGCGGCCGTCGTCGATGGCGTGATAGGGCTGCATCGACGGGACGACGCCCATCTGCGCGAACCGCGGGATGTCGGCCTGCCGCAGGTGCTGCGCGTGCTCGATGCGGAAGCGCCGCTCCCTGGGGCCGTCGAGGCGGGCAGCGTCGGCGTAGAAGTCGAGGACCATCGCGTTGGCGCGATCACCGATGGCGTGGACCGCCACCTGGAGGCCGGCGCTGTCGGCCGAGAGGATCCAGCCGCGCATCGTGGCGGAATCGGTGACCAGGAGGCCGCGGCTCGCCGGCGCATCGAGGTACGGGGCGAAGAACGCCGCCGTGGTGGAGCCGAGCGACCCGTCCATGAAGCCCTTCAGCCCTCCCCAGCGGAGCCAGTCGTCGCCGCGGCCGTCGGCGCGGACCGTATCGAGGAGCATCCGCCAGGTGGCCAGCGGGACGAAGTCGTAGACGCGGGCGGTGAGGGCGTCCCGGGCGCGCGCCCGCTTGAGGGCGGCGAGGTCGGTCCAGTTCGCCGACATCACGTGCACCGTCGTCACACCCAGTCCGGCGGCGTGACGGAGCGCGGCGGCGAGGGCGCTGTCGGTCTCCGCGGCGGTCCGCTCCGGCACCGCGCGCCAGATCGCGTCGGAGGCGTTGTCCTTCAGCACGCCGGTGGGTTCCCCGGTCGCCGAGTCCCGTACGATCACCCCTCCCTCGGGGGCGCGGGACGCGCGGGTGACGTGCGCCAGGCGCAGCGCCAGGCTGTTCGCCACGCCCATGTGGCCGTCGAGGCGGCTCACGAAGACCGGGTTGTTCGGCGTGACCGAGTCGATCCACTCCTTGCGGGGGAGCGGGGCGAGCGGCCAGCGCTCGTGGTCCCAGTCGCCGCCCAAGATCCAGCGGCCGCGCGGCTGGGTCTTCGCGAACGCGGCGATGCGGCGGATAAACTCCGCCGGTGAGTCGGCGTCGCGTAGGTCCACCGACGTCAACTGGAAGCCGCCGTCGATGAAGTGCGTGTGCGCGTCGCCGAAGCCGGGGACGACGGTGTTGTCGCCATTATCGAGGACGCGCGTCCGCGCGCCACGGAAGCGACCGATGTCGCGCTCGGAACCCACCGCCACAATGGTGCCGCCGCGGACCGCGACGCCGCGGGCCCAGGGCAGGGTGGTGTCGCCGGTCCACACGCGTCCGTAGACGATCAGGTCGACCGGCCGCTCGGGGGGCCGGCGGCAGGCAGGAAGGAGACTCGCCGCGGCGAGCACCAGCAGGAACCGACGCATCATGACACCCGTTCCTTTCGTGCGGCACGCCTCGCGCGGGCCCGGGACCGTCGCTAGTTTCTCGACCATCCCTCCGCGGCGAGCGAATGCGTGAACGAGACTGACAGGCGGACCGTGCTCCGCCTCTTCCCCTATGGGCTGTACGCGCTCACCGTGCGCAGTGGCGACCAGGACCATGGCATCACCGCCGCCTGGGTGATGCAGGCCTCCTTCGCGCCGGCAATGGTCGTCGCGTCCGTCGAGAGCGAGTCGCGCGCACTGCTGATGATCCGCGACGCGAAGGCGTTCGCGGTGAACGTGCTCGCCGCCGAGCAGCGCGACCTCGCGGCTCGGCTCGGAGGCGCCTCGGGCGCGGCCGCGCCGGCCAAGCTCGCCGGGACACCGGCGAAGCCGGGTCCCGTCACCGGAGCGCCTGTGCTGACGCAGGCCCTCGGCTGGCTGGAGTGCCGGTTCGTGGCCACGATGCCGGCGGGCGACCATACACTGGTGCTCGGGGAAGTCGTCGAGGCTGGCGCCGAACGTGAAGGCACGGCCCTGACCCTGGCGGAGACGGGGATGAAGTACTCTGGCTAGACGGACCGCTGTCAAGCTCGCGGGCGCCGTGGCGCTGTGCGCCGCGGCCGGGGCGCGGGCCCTCGCCGCGCAGGCGCCTGCGGACACCCTCATCTACAACTTGGCGGTGACGGCCACGGGGCCGCGCCTGTCGGTGGAAGCGCGGATGGTGGTCGCGGAGGGCGCGAGCGTCTTCCTCGAAGCGCCGCCTGCGGGAGGGGGGACGAGCGTCACAGGGTTCGGCGCCAGCGACGACCGCGGCGGTCCCCTCCGCGTCCAGCGCACCGGCGGCGGCTATGTCATCGCCCGCAGCCGGCCCGGCCCCATCCGCTTCCGCTACCAGCTCGCCTTCACGGATTCCGTGTCGTCTGGCTCGACCGCTTCCGGCCTCGATACCACCCGCCTCTACGCCGTCACGCGGAGCCTCTTCGTCGCTCCCGATCCGGTGCTGTACCGCAAGACCGGACAATCCTATCCGGTGGTGCGGCTGCAGTTCCTCCTGCCACCCAGGTGGCACCTGGTGGCGAACTGGGACAGCGTCGGGCCGGTCCTGGCGCCACGCTCCGGCGACGACCTACTGGAGGGGACGGTGGCCGCGGCCGCCGACTACCGCTTCTACGACGGGAGCACCGGAGGCACCGAGTACACCATCGCCGTACGGGGCTCGCGCGCGTTCACCGACTCCGCTCTAGTGGACCTCGTGTCCGCGAGCCTGCGCTTCGGCGCCGCGGCGTTCGGGCCGGTGCCCGTCCCGCGCGTCACCTACATCAGCGACGCCGGCCGCAAGGGGCGGACCAGCGGGAGCCTGCAGGGGACCGCCAGCATCGGCCTCCTGTGGGAGCCGGGGGAGATGCTCGAGCGGGCGCGGAGCCACGACACTTTCCACGAGACGCTGCACCTGTGGTTCGGCGGGGTGATGGAGGCCGAGCGCTGGTGGACGGAGGGCGTTACCGACTACTTCGCCGCCCGGCTCTACTCCTCCTGGCGCGACGACCCGCGCGAGCTGGCGGCACTCTGCTTCGAGTCGCTGCGCAACTACACGCGCATCCCGCATCGTCTCACCATGACGATGGCGGCGGAGTCCCGCTCCCTCCCCGGCGGCGACAACACCATCCGCCTCGTCTACCGGAAGGGGATGCTGGCCGGCCTGCTGCTCGACGCCGCCATCCGCCGGGGCTCGCACGAGCAGGCGGCCCTCGACGACGTCGCCCGTCGCCTCCTCGCCACGGCGCGGACGCGCCGCTCGAAGACCATCTCGGAGGCGGAGATCGGGGAGGCCGTCGCGGATGTGGGCGGCTCCGTCGCGTCGCGCGAGTGGGCCCGCGTCGTCACCGGCACCGAGGAGATCACCGAGGCACAGGTCGCCGCCGCGCTCCGGACCGTCACCGGCGTCGAGTTGCCGCCTCCTCCTCCAAGCCCCGCCGCCCCGAAGGCCCTGTCAAAGCCGCCGTCACCGTGAGGACGCCGCCATGAGACTCCAGGGGAAATCGGTGCTGGTATTCGCCGCGCCGCAATTCGAGGACCTCGAGATCCTCTACCCGAAGATCCGCCTCGAGGAGGAGGGGGCCACGGTCGTGGTGGCCGGGCTGGGCGAGAAGACCTATGCCGGCAAGAAGGGGCATACGGTCACCGCCGACACGAACGTGGACGACGTCTATGTGGAGGAGTACGACGGGCTGGTGATCCCGGGCGGCTGGGCGCCCGACGTGATGCGGCGGTCCGAGAAGCTGCTGCGCATCACCCGCGACTTCGTGGCCGCGGGGAAGCCGGTGGCGTTCATCTGCCACGCGGCGTGGGTGCTCGTCTCGGCGGGCCTGCTCAAGGGTCGCCGCGTGACCTGCGTCCGCGCGATCCGGGACGACGTGGTGAATGCCGGCGCCGAGTACGTGGACGAGGCCGTCGTCGTGGACGGCAACCTCATCTCGTCGCGGACACCGGCGGACCTCGGGCCGTTCTGCCGGGCGCTGATCGCTGCCCTGGCGGAGGGGAAGGCGGCCTAGCCCTCGCCGGCGAACGAGCGGATCACGACCCCGGTCGGGATCTTCGGCGCGAAGAAGGTCGACTTCTGGGGCATCACCTGCCCCGCATCCGCCACCCGGCGGACCTGCTCCATCCGCGTCGGCGGCAGCAGGACGGCGAAGGCGCACTCCGCCCCGCACGCGGCTGCTCGCGCCTCCTCCGCGTCGGCGGTGTAGCCCAGCGCCGGCGCGCCACGCATCAGCGTCGCCGCCACCGTCCGGATCGCCACCGCGTCCGCGATCGCCACCTCCAGCTCCCGCACCGCCGGATGCGCCGCCAGGTCCCGTACGCGCGAGAGGTCCGCGTCGGGCCGCAGCCGCAGCGGCAGTGCCGCGCCGTCCGCGAAGAGCACGGTGAGCGTCGCGTCCGCCGCATCGGACGGGACCGTGAAGAACGGCTGCGCCGCCCCGAGGAACGCCTCCCGGCTCAGCGGCGCGCCCTGCACGATGCGGTGCGTCGGGAGGATCGCGAGCCCGGGATCCCGGAACGACACCACGTGCGCCATGGTCCGCGCCGCCCCGGCCTTCCACACCTCCGGGGCCTCGCCGCGGAATAGCACCGACGTCTCGAATCGGTGATGCCCATCGGCGATGTACACCGGCGCTGCGCCAGCCGCGCGCGCCAGTCGCTCGGCGCGCTCGCCGCTTACGATCCAGACCTCGTGCTCCGCGCCGATCGCCTCGCACCGCACCCAGGGCGCCGTCCTCGCGACCTCCTCCAGCAGCGTTCCCAGCGTGCCTGCCTCGTCCGGCGCCAGCACGAAGATCGGGCTCAGGTTGCACCCCGTGGCGTGCATCAGACGGCGCCGGTCCTCCTTGGGGCCGGCGTGCGTCTTCTCGTGAGGCAGGATCCGACCCGCCGCGAACGGCTCCGCGCTGAGCGCGAGGAACACGCCTGTCCGGGAGCGCACCGATCCGTCCGGCAGCTGCGCCGTGGTCCGCAGCACGTACGCGCCCGGCTCCGGGTCGCGGACCAGCGTGCCCGACGAGCGCCACTCCCGCAGCAGCTCCGCCGCCGCGGCGTACGGATCGCCGGCGTTCGAGGCGAGCGGCAGGTCCACGTGCACGATGTTCGCGGGATCGAGCGCGGCGAGGGCCGCGCGCTGGGTGGGATTGATCACGTCGTAGGGAGGGGCCAGCCGCTTCGCGAGCGAGGCCGCCTCCGCGAAATGCTCGCCATGGAAGGTGGCGAACAGGGGAGTCTGCGTCACACGTCCTCCGCCTGACGCCGTTCGGCGATCAGCCTGTCGAGATGAGCCTTCACGTGGTCGAGCGTGAGCCGACCGACGGCCTCCTCCGCCCGCGCCGGATCGGCGTCGTAGGCGAGGAAGCCCGTTTCGAGATGGCCGTCGGGCTCGTTCGCCGCGGACCAGCGCACGAAGATCAGCGCCGCGCCGAAGCGCCCGTCCAAGCCCGGATCGTCCTCGGAGAAGACGCCCACCGAGTACAACCGGCCATCGGAGCCCTCGAACCCCGGAGGGCGCCCGTGCGCCGCCTCGTACCCGCGGAGCGTCGCCTCGTCCACCCTCACCGGCCGAAGCCTTCCTTCAGCACGCTCATCGGGATGAAGAAGAGTGTGGACGGGCTCTCCGCCAGACGCCGCATGAAGTACGGATACCAGAACGTGCCGAACGGCACGTACACCCGCACGTTGTAGCCCTCGGCGCGCAGCGCTTGCTGCAGGTCGCGCCGGATGCCGTAGAGCATCTGGAACTCGAACCGAGCCGGCGCGATCCCGCGCTCCGCCCTGAACCGCTTCACCTGCTCGATGATGGTCGCGTCGTGCGTCGCGATGCCGTGGTACTGGCCCGACTCCAGCAGGCGCTGCGCGAGCTGGACGTAGCTCGCGTCGATCTCCCGCTTGGCCTGGAACGCCACCGCGGGAGGCTCGAGGTACGCGCCCTTGCAGAGCCGCACCTTCGCCCGGGCCGCGATCAGCCGTTCGATGTCGGCCGCGCTGCGCCGCAGGTACGACTGGATCACGATGCCGACGCCCTCGCCGTAGACGGGGTGCAGCTCCTTCTCGAAGAGGTCCAGCGTCCGCTGGGTGTGGTCGCTCCCCTCCATATCCACGCGGACGAAGATCCCCAGCTCCTTCGCGCGATCGAGGATGCGCCGGATGCCGGCTGCGAACTCCGCCGCGTCGAGATCGAAGCCGAGCTGCGTCAGCTTGATGGAGAGGTTCGCGGGGGCCTTCTCCACCGCGATCTTCTCGAGGATGGCGATCGCGCCCGCCACCGCCGAACGCGCTTCCTCCTGCGTCCTGACGCTCTCGCCCAAGAGGTCGAGCGTCGCGGTGATGCCCGAGGTGTTGAGCTCCCGCACCGCAGCCACGGCCGTGTCCAGCGTATCCCCCGCCACGAAGCGGGACGCGAACCGCGACGCGAGCCAGTTGGTGCGGATGAAGTCGTTGATCCGTTGCTGCTTGCTGAGGTAGATGAGGGTCTGGCGCAGCATAGGTCCTGTCAGGCTGTCAGGTAGAAGCGTCCGCCCCGCCGAGCGAGGTCGGCCAGAAGGGGCGCGGGCGCGAAGCGATCGCCGTAATCCGCACTAAAACGTTCGAGTATCTCGACCGCTGTCCCGGGCCCGGCGGCGTCCAATGCACGGAATGGGCCACCACGGAAGGCGGGGAAGCCGATGCCGAAGAGGGCGCCGACGTCGCCGTCGCGAGGGGAGCGGACGATCTCCTCGTCGAGGGCGTGCGCCGCCTCGTTCAGCATCGCGTAGGCGAGCCGCTCGGCGAGTCTGTCGGCCGGAGGCGCTTCCCCAAGGGCGACGTGCAGCGCCTCGTAGATCCCCGGGTCGGCGCCAGCCCTCTTCCCGTCGCGATAGCGGAAGAACCCCTTCCCGTTCTTGCGGCCGAGGCGGCCTCCGGCCACCAGCGCGCCGAGGTCGAAGGCGGGCGCCAACCGGGAACCGAACGCCTCGTGCATCACCAAGCCCGCCTTGTGGGCCACGTCGAGCCCGACCTCGTCGAGGAGCGTGATGGGACCGACGGGGAACCCCCACGCCGTCATGGCGCCGTCGATCGCCTCGATCGGCACTCCCTCCGTCAGCAGGCGGCACGCTTCGTTGAGATACGGCAGGAGGATACGGTTGACGAAGAAGCCGGGGCGGTCGCGGACGACGATGACGGTCTTGCCGAGCCGGCGGCCGAACGCGACGGCGGTGACGACGGTGCGCGGCGCGGTGCGCTCGGCGGCGATGACCTCGAGGAGCGGCATCCGGTGCACGGGCGAGAAGAAGTGCATCCCGACCACCGTCTCGGGATGAGCGGAGGCCTCCGCGATGCGGCCGATCGGGATGGTCGAAGTGTTCGAAGCGAAGAGGCACTCCGGCCGCGTGACGGCCTCCACCTCGCGCAGCACCGCCTGTTTCACCCCCAGGTCCTCGAACACCGCCTCCACGACCAGGTCGGCGCGCCGGAAGCCGGCGAAGCCGTCCCCGCCGGAGACGAGCGCGAACTGGCGCGCGGCGTCGAGTCGGGTGGCGCTCTTCCGCCGGACCCGCTCCTCGATCACGTCGGCGACCGCCCTGAGCCCCTTCCCAATGCGCGGGAGGTCCGCGTCCTTGAAGCGCACCGGGACGCCGGCCTGCAGTGCGGCGACCGCCGCGATCCCCGCGCCCATGAACCCCGCGCCGACGACGCCGATCTGGGTGATGGTGAGGGGCGCCGGCGCCGGCGCGGGAACGCCCGGGTCCTTCTTGAGCGCCGTGGTGGCAAAGAACACGTCCACCAGGCGCCGCGACACCTCAGTGACGGCCAGCCGCCCGAACTGCTCCGCCTCGTACGGCAGTCCGAGCGCGAGGCCGCTGCCCAGGCTGAAGCGCACCGTGTCGATCGCGGCCAAGGGCGCAGGATAGCGGCCCCCCGTCCGGCGCAGTGTCATCGCCCGCGCGCGGCGCAGGACGATCGCCTGGCCGAGCGCGCTGCGGTCGAAGAACCAAGCCGCGAAGCCGCCCCGGCCGCGCCGCCGGAACCGCCCGTCACGCATCAGGCGCTGCGCCACCGCGACGGCCGCGTCCCTGAGGATCGCCGGCGGGACGACCTCGTCCACGAGCCCCATCCGCAGCGCCTTCGCGGCACGGACGCTCCGGCCCGTGAGAATCATGTCCAGCGCGGCGCGAAGCCCCACGAGCCGGGGCAGGCGGTTGCTTCCGCCGGCGCCGGGGATGATCCCGATCTGCACTTCCGGCTGGCCGAGCACCGTCTTCGGGTGGTCGGTGGCGATCCGGTAGTGACACGCGAGCGCCAGTTCGAGCCCACCGCCGACGCACGCGCCGTGAATCGCGACGATGAATGGCTTGGGGAAGGCGGCGACCCTCTCCATGAGATCCTGGCCGATCCGCGCCAGCCGCGTCGCTTCCTCCGCCGTCCGCAGCGCGACGAACTCCTCGATGTCCGCGCCGGCGCTGAAGGTGTCGCTCTTGCCGGAGAGGAGCACCACGGCCCGGACCGCGCCGTCACTCGCGATCGCGTCGAGGAGGGAGCCGAACTCGGCCCGCACGGCCATCGTGAACTTGTTGACCGGCTCGCCGGGGAGGTTGAACGTGACGACGGCGACGCCAGCCGTGTCCTCGCGGGTGAACGCCGGGCCGCTCATCGAGCCGCCTCCAGGACCATCGCGAACCCCATCCCGCCCTGCGCGCAGATCGAGACGAGCCCGAACTCGACGCTGCGGCGGCGCATCTCGTTCGCGAGCGTCGTGACGAGGCGGGCGCCGGTGGCGCCGAAGGGGTGGCCGATGGCGATCGATCCGCCCATCACGTTCGTCGCGTCCCAATTCACCTCGCCCACCGGCTCCGGCCGGCCGAGGTGCCGCTCGGCCCACTCGCGCGACTCGAACGCCTGCACGTTGGAGAGCGCCTGCGCGGCGAACGCCTCGTGCATCTCGACGAGGCCGAGGTCCTTCCACCGCAGCCCTGCGCGCTCCAGCGCCTTGGGCACTGCGTAGCCGGGACCCATGAGCAACTGCTCGGCCGGATCCACCGCCGCCACCGCGTACGACCGCACGACGGCGAGGGGCGCGTACCCCGCGGCCCGCGCCGCCTCCTCAGCCATGACCAGCACCGCAGCGGCGCCGTCGGTGAGGGGCGAGGCGTTCCCGGCGGTCACCGTGCCGTACCGACGGTCGAAGACGGGCCGCAGCGAGGCGAGCTGGTCGTAGCTGGCATCGGCGCGGATGCCATTGTCCACAGTGACGACCACGTCGAAGCGCGGCGGCACGAACGCGGGGCCGATCTCCGCGGTGAGGCGGCCGTCGGCGGTGCCGGCGGCGGCGAGCTGGTGGGACCGCAGCGCGAAGCGGTCCTGCGCCTCGCGGGAGATGCCGTTCTCCTTGGCCATCTTCTCGGCCGACTGCCCCATCGTCATCCCGGTGGAGGGCTCCGCGATGGCGGGCGCCACCGGCACCAGGTCGCGCGGACGCACACGGGCGAGCACCGCGAGGCGCCGCCCCAACGTCCGGGCCTTGCCCGCCTCGACGAGGAGCGCGCTGAAGCGACGGGAGTGAAGGATGGGGATGTCCGAGAGCGACTCGGTGCCGCCGGCGATCACCACGTCAGCGTGGCCAAGGGCGATCTGGTCGTGGGCTTCGGCGATCGCCTGCCCCGCCGAAGCGCAGGCGCGATTGAGGCTGTGCGCCGGGATGGTGCGCGGGAACTGCGGCAGGAGGCTCACCTCGCGGGCCACGTTCGGCGCGAGCACCGAGGGGAGCACCTGACCGAAGATGACCTGGTCCACCGTGCGAGGGTCCACCTCGGTGCGGGCCAGCAACTCGCGCGTGGCCAGCTTCGCGAGGTCGATGGCCGAGAGGTCGCGGAACCCCGTCCCCGCCTTCGCGAACGGGGTCCGGCACCCGCCGACGATGACCACCCGCCGTCCGTTCCTGCTGCTCATCGGGTCCGCTCCCTGGTGCCGCGCCCGCGCGACGCGTCCGCTGAGGCAAAGCTAGCCATGCCCCGGAAGAGCGGCCACCGGCGCCACGGGGTGCGCGCGGCGCCTTCCCGCTGCATCTTCTTCCCCTCAGGAAACCCGATGGAGCACCTCTTCTCCGCGGCCACGCGCCGCGCCGACCTCGACGCCCTCGCGGCGCAGCCCGTGGACCTCCTCGTCATCGGGGGCGGGGTCACGGGCGCCGGAATCGCGCGCGACGCCGCGATGCGCGGGCTGGCGGTGGGGCTCGTGGACGCCGGGGACTTCGCCCGCGGCACCTCGTCCCGCTCCTCGCGGCTGGTGCACGGCGGGCTCCGCTACCTCGAGCACGGCTGGCTGCGCCTGGTGTTCGAGTCGAGCCGGGAGCGCGCCGTCCTCCTCCGCACCGCGCCGCACCTGGTGCGGCCAGCACCCTTCCTCTTCCCGATCCACGCCGGCGGGCGCGTGGGCCGGCTCACCCTCGCCGCAGGCCTCTGGCTCTACGACGCGCTCTCGCTGTTCCGCAACGTTCACCGCCACCACGGCTACGGCCGGCGGGGCGTGCGGCGGCTCGAGCCCGCGCTCCGCGACCACGGCCTCAAGGGCGGCTTCGTCTACTGGGACGCGCAGTGCGACGACGCCCGCCTCACGCTCGCCACGGTGCGTTCGGCGCACCGCCACGGTGCGCGGGTCGCGAACTACGCCGCCGTGACGGGCTTCGAGAAGGCCGCCGGCCAGATCCGCGGCGTGCAGATCGAGGATCGGGTCACCGGAGGGTCCCGCACGGTGCACGCCCGCGTCGTGATCAACGCCACCGGGCCGTGGACCGACCGTGTGCGGCGCCTCGACGAGCCCTCGGCCGCGCAGTTGCTCCGCCCCACCAAGGGCGCCCACGTGGTCGTGCCGCGCCATCGCATCGGCCACACCGACGCATTCACGCTGACGTCGCCCCTCGACGGCCGCGTGATGTTCGTGCTGCCGTGGGGCGACCTCTCCATCATCGGCACGACCGACACGGACGTCGCCGAGGTGCCCGACGAGCCCCTCGCCGACGCCGCCGACGTGACGTACCTGCTGCGCTCGGCGAACGCCTACTTCCCGAGCGCGCGTCTCGGCATCGCCGACGTCGTGGCGGCCTGGGCAGGACTTCGCCCCCTGCTCGACGTCCCGGGCGCCACGTCCACGGCGGAGGTGCCCCGGGAGCACCGGATCGTCGAGGACCCCAGCGGCCTCATCACCATCGCCGGCGGCAAACTGACCACCTACCGCTCGATGGCCGCCGAGGTGGTGAATCACGCGGCCAAGCGACTCCGCCAGAGCGACGGGCGGGTTGTGGCGCGCCGCGCCGGCACCGACGCCGAGCCGCTCCCCGGCGGCGAGGTTGCCGACCTCGACCTCCTGGCGCGCGACCTGGTGGATGAAGGGATCGGGGCCGGCGTCGCGGTGGCGCTGGTGGGACGCTATGGCAGCGAGGCGGTGGCGGTCGCCAACCTCGTGCGCCGCGACGGGGCGCTCGGCGAAGCGCTCGTCCTCGGGCATCCCGTCATCGCCGCGGAGGTCGTCTACCAGGCGCGGCGCGAGATGGCGATGACGGTGGAGGATGTGCTGGTCCGCCGCACCCACCTCTTCCACACCCACGCGCAGCAGGCGGTCGCCGCCGCGCCGCGGGTCGCGCGACTGCTCGGAGGGGAACTCGGCTGGAACGAAGTGGAGATGGAGCGTCAGGCGCAGGCGTACCGGGGCGAAGCCGCCCGGATGCGCAGCGCCATCACCCCGGAGCGACCTGCCTGACCCGGGCCATGTCCCGGCCCACCGTCCGCACCGAGATCAGCAGGATGAGCGCGCCGAGGAGCCCGACGGCGGGGAGCGAGAGCATCGCCGCCTGGAGGCCGTACCGGTCCGACAGGAACCCCACCACCGGCAACGCCACCGCGTCGCCTGCGATGTGGATGAAAAAGACGTAGGCACCCATCACGGTGGCGGCCACGCCGCGCGGCACCACGTCGAACAGCACGGCGGCGATCGGCCCGTTGTACCAGGTGAACAGGAAGACCACCGCGAAGAAGAGCACCGAGAACGTCGCGATGTCGTGCGTAAGGAGGAGCGCAACGCAGATCGGCACTCCGACCAGGAACCCGCTCGCGCTGGCGATCACGCGGCCGCTCGGCCAGCGCTCCATCAGCCGGTCGCCGAGGCGTCCCCCCACCCACGACCCCAGCACCCCGGCCACCAACCCGACCATCCCGATCGCCCGCCCCGCGTGCGCGACGTCCAGTCCCATCTGCCGCTGCACGAAGCTGAGCGACCACGCGACGAGTGAGTTCATGCTGGCGGAAGTGAGCGCGCCGCCGAGGAACATCCAGACCAGGGTCGGCGTGCGGAGCACCAGCGCGGCGGCGTCAATCATCTCGTCCACAATGTCGGCGGGCGCGCCTGACGGCAGTTCGGTAACCCGGCGCAGCACCACGCGCGCCCACTTCCAGACGGTCCAAGCCAGCCCGATCCCCGTGATGGCGAGGAAGGTCGCGGTGTCGACCGCCGCGGGGACGCCCTCGAAGAGCGCCAGGACGGCGCCAACCAGCGTGGCCACCGCCAGCGACCAGAGGAGAGGTGCCACGGCCCGCACCGCATGCCGCGCCGTCACCTCGAACTTGCGCGGCACCGGCCGCGGCTTCGCCACCGGCAGGCGCGCCCACGGGTCCTTCAGCCGGGCCAGCACTCCCGCGAACAGGACCCCCGGCAATCCGATCAGCAGCAGCGCGCTCCGCCACCCGAAGGTGCCCGCGAGCTGGCCGCCGAGCCACACCGCCAGCACACCGCCGAGCACCAGCCCCGACCAGAAGATCCCCATCGCCTGCGCGCGGCCCTTCGCAGGGAAGTAGTCGGCGAGCAGCGCCTGCGCGGCCGGGAGGTACGACGACTGCGTGACCCCGACGATCGCGCGCGACGTGAACAGCTGCCAGTACGAGCGCGCGGCGCCCCCGAGGGCGGTGAAGCCGCTCCACGCCGCCACGCCCGTGGCGATCACCAGCCGCCGCGGAAGGAGGTCGGAGAGGACGCCCGCGACGAGGGAGCCGAGCGCGAAGACGATGGCGAAGACCGACCCCAGCCAGCCAAGCTGCGTGTCCGTCACCCGCAGGTCGTGCTTGATCGGCTCGAAGAGCGCGAAGATGACGCTGCGATCGAGGTAGTTGAGGAGGTTGCCGAGCGACAGGAGGATCAGGGCGTACCAGACGTACGCCCGCGAGACGGGGCCGGCCCCGCCGCGGTCGCTCACGCTGGCGCGGACGTTCCCTGCGCCGCGGCGTGCTCGGCCCGCAGCCGTTCCATGAGCGCGTCGCGCCGGTCGTAGAGTCGTCGCAGCGGCCGCGCCGCGTGCCGGGCCAGCGCATAGGTGGCTAGGATCGGCAGCGCCACCGTCGTGTCGAGGTAGCAGACCACCGCGTCGGGCAGCTTGTCGGGGTCCACCTTCCCCCACGAGACGGCCTCGGCCGGCGTCGCCCCCGAGAGTCCGCCCGTGTCGGGCCGGGCGTCGGTGATCTGGAGGAAGTAGTCGTGCCCCCGCTCGTCGATGCCGAGGACCTCCTGGATCTGCGGCTCCGTCTGCAGCAGGAAGTTCTTCGGGCTCCCACCACCCGCGATCAGCACGGCCGACTGCCCGCCGCCCCGCTTCGCGTCCAGCACGATCGCCGCCGTCTCGTTGACGTCCGCCGTGACGTCGAACCGCAGCGCCGAGCCGGTCAAGGCGAGGGCCGCGACGTTCATGCCGATTGAGGAGTCGCCCGGCGACGACGTGTAGAGCGGCACCCCGCAGCGGTGCGCGACGCCCAGGATAGACTTCCGCTCCAGCCCAAGCGCCCGCTCCCGCTCCAGCACGTAGCCGCCGATGCGGTAGTGGTACTCCGCCGTGGACATCGACCGCTGGAACTCGGGGAGTTGGCTGATCTCGCGGAAGAAGGTGTCGGTGTCGAGGAGCACGCGGTAGTCGAAGACGATGTCGTAGATCCGCACCACCCCGTGCTCGCGGAGTTCCACGTCGTCGGCGAACGGCGATCCGCGGTGCATCGCCATCCCGAGCCCGAAGTGCGCGTCGTGGTAGAGGTTTGCCCCCGTCGAGACGATCCAGTCCACGAAGCCCGCCTCCATCAGCGGGATGATGGTGGACATCCCGAGCCCCGCCGGCGTCAGCGCGCCGGTCAGGCTCATGCCCACCGTGCACCCCGGCTCCAGCATCTTGCGGGAGAAGAGCAGGCACGCGTCACGCAGCCGGCCGGCGTTGTACGCCAGGAACGCGCTGTCCACGAGGTCCGCGACGGCCAGACCGCCGTGGACAGGGGGCGGGCTGATCGTCTGCCCGCGGAGGTATCCCTCGCTACCAGAGGCCATGACCGGTCCCCGCCTGGCGGTTCTTCTCGGCGATGGCGCGCAGCGTCTCGCGCGCCCGGGCCACGCACGCCACCGCTTCCGCCGGGTCGTCGGTGAGGGTGAAGATCTCGAGGTCCTCGAGGTTCAGCTTGCGCTGCGCCGCCACCGTCTCCCGCAGCCAGGAGACCAGCCCGCGCCAGTACGCCGTTCCGACGAGCACCACCGGGAAGTGCTTGATCTTCTGCGTCTGGATCAGCGTCAGGGACTCGAACATCTCGTCCAGTGTCCCGAAGCCGCCCGGGAACACGATGAAGCCCACCGAGTACTTCACGAACATCGTCTTCCGGACGAAGAAGTACCGGAAGTGTATCGCCGTGTCGACGTAGGCATTCGTCCCCTGCTCGAACGGCAGCTCGATGTTGAGCCCGACCGAGAGCCCGCCCCCTTCCTGAGCGCCTTTGTTCGCCGCCTCCATGATCCCCGGGCCGCCGCCCGTGATGACCGCGAAGCCGGCCCGGGCCAGCAGCCGCGCCGTCTCGGTGGCGGCCGCATAGTACTGGTCGCCGGGCTCCGTGCGGGCGGAGCCGAAGACCGTCACGCCCGGGGGGAGGCGTGCCAGCGTGTCAAAGCCCTCGACGAACTCGCCGAGGATGCGCAGGACCCGCCAGGTGTCCGGCGTCTGCGCGGACTCCGCCAGCGGTTCCACCGGCGCACTGGGCAGACTCAAGAGCCGCTCGTCCTCTGTGGCCCCCGTCGCACGCGTGCCCGGTCCCCTGGCGCCTTCGACGTCGTCCATATGATCCCCTTGTGATGCTACGGAGGTCAGAATATAAAGGAATCCGTGCAACGGCGAACGACGCTCTTCCTCGGCCTCACGTGGCGGGCCGCGCTCAACCCCCGCGTGGCCCGCGACCTCCTCAGTCTCGCGTGGGCGATGCGCATGCGGGAGTGGTGGCGCACCCCGCCGTTCCTGCCGGTGCCGCCCACCGAGTACATGCGGTGGCGGATGTACACCGCCTACGGCGACGAGGAGGCCCTCCCATCGGTGCGGGAGGTGCTGCGCTACGCGCGATGGCGGCGGGAGCTCATGCGCACGTGAGCGCGGGCGAGCTGGCGGCGGCGGCGAAGGCCGCCGCGCGCGCTTTGGGCTTCGAGGCGTGCGGCGTCACGGACGTCCGGTCGTCGCCGGAAGCCGCCGGAGCACTGGACGCCTGGCTCGCCCACGGGATGCAGGGCGAGATGCGATACATGGAGCGCCAGGCCTCCACCCGCCGCGACCCGCGGCGCGCCTGGCCCCAGGCGCGGTCCGCCGTCGTCGTCCTCCATAACCACTACCAGCGGGACGCCGGGCCGGCGGAGGGGCGCGGTCGGGTGGCCCGGTACGCCCTCGGCGCCGACTACCACGACGTGATGCACTCCCAGTTGACCGCTCTCGGCGAGCGGATCGTCGCGGCGGCGGGCGGCGGAAGCTCCCGGGTCTACGTGGACGCCGGTCCCCTCCCCGAGCGCGAGCTGGCCCGGCGGGCAGGCCTCGGCTGGTTCGGCAAGAACACGATGCTGATCCACCCGCGCCTCGGCTCCTTCCTCTTCATCGGCGTCGTCCTCACCGACCTCGCGCTGGCGAGCGACGATCCGTTCGAGGCCGACCGCTGCGGCGCCTGCCACCGCTGCCTCGATGCCTGCCCGACCGCAGCGTTCCCGACGCCGCGCGTCCTCGACGCCACCCGGTGCATCTCGTACCTAACTATCGAGGCGCGGAGTCCGATGCCCGCCGAACTGGCGTCCAAGGTGGGCGACTCGCTCTTCGGCTGCGACGTGTGCCAGGACGCGTGTCCCTGGAACGTCCGGTTCGCCAAGGAGACCTCGGAACCCCTCTACCGCGCCAAGCCGCCGGGCGAGTGGCCGACGCTCGAGGAGTTGGTCCGGATGAGCGAACGAGAGCACGAAGAGGTCTTCGAGGGCACCGCGCTGGAACGGCCAGGGTGTGCCGGGCTCGCGCGGAACGCAACCATCGTCCTGGAGAACCAACGCCGCGGGAGACCCGTGTCCCCCGCGGCGTCATAGCACCGTCCGATCAACCGCCGGCGACGCTCCCTTCTCAGCCCCGCGCCTGCCGCCTGCGTCCCGCCACCACGGCGAGCCCCAGCGCGACGACGATCCAGCCCGCCGCCGCCGAGATGATGCCCGCGGTGATCTGAGGGCCGTGCGGAGCCGGGACCCACTTCCGCAGCAGCGACGCGCGCACGACTTGCCCGGCCGGCATGCCGTAGGCCGCCTCGAGCGCCTGCGCGTCCGGAAGGGCCGACCGCCAGAACTTCTCGAACCGCTGGCCGTCTCCTGTCGCGAGGAGTGCGACGACGAGCGACGTCGGCCCGACGGGGTTCCCGAACCACCACCACATGTAGCCCGACAGTCGGCGTCGGCCCATCCCGCTGGCCGCCAGGCACGACGCGTCACCGCCGGCCAGGCACGCACTCCCCTCCCACATGAACGGCGGCACCGAATACGGGGGAGACTCGTCGAGCGATATCGGCGGCGACCAGGCCGGTCGCCACTCCCACGGTGCCTGCCTTCGCGGTCCCTGCCGCCGTGCCCGGACGAGTTGCTCGGCGACCGGGCTGTCCCAGAAGTAGGGACTTGCGCCCTCCCCGAGAAGGGAGAGCGGACGGGCGCCGCTGCCGCGGCGCTCGCCGAACCGGGCATAGACCGCGCACCGGTCGAGCGGCCACGCCGGAAGTTCGCTGCCCCACCCCCGCCGTCCGCGCCGGTTGATCTCCGAGACGCAGACCGTGCCGTGGGCGCTCTGGTGCAGGAACTGGCGTCGCCGCCACGACTGCGGATACAGGTCGCGGTGCCGGGTGCTGTCGGCGTACAGGGCCACGATCACCGGCATCCCCAGGTCCTGGGCCGGCGGGTACAGCGCGAGTTCGCGCTCCGCGTCGCCGAGGACGCGCCGCGCCGAATCCGCCGTGAGCGGCGGCTCGTAGAGCACCGTGATGCGACCGCCTGCAGATCGCTCAAGCAACCCGCCGCGCTGCGCGAGGGCTTCGAGCGAGTCCGCGCGCCGAGCCAGTGCGACCTTCTCTTTCAGATTGCGCACCGCAGCCCGCACGTCTCGTGCCGCCAGCGAGTCTCGCCCGAAGTAGCCGGACCAGATCTGGTAGCCGAGCGCCCACGTGATCGCGTTCTCCCTCTCCGGGAGGGGTCGCGGCGGCAGGAGCGCGATCGCCAGACCCGCGGCGACGCCGATCGGCGCGGCGGTCCACAGCACCCGCTTCAGTGCCATCGTCCGCTCCCCGCTGCGGCGAGAAGCAGCAGCCCGGCGAACAGCAGCGCCGGGATCGCTTCCTTCCCGCCCGCACGAGACTGGAGTGCGCCGCCCTGTCCGAGCACCAGCCGGCGCCACTCGAGCACCAGCGTGTCCTCGCCCACCCCGGTCGCCCGCGCCAGACGCCGCCCGATCGAACCGGTCGTGTCGGCGAGCGCGGCGGCCAGCGCCGGCGCCCCGTGCAGGTCGTGCACCGCGCGGAGCAGGCTGCGGCGCGCGCCGCCATCGGCCGGCACCGGAAGCGGCTGGCCGATCTCGCGCGCGAACGCCACGCATCCCGGGTCCGAGCCGGCGCTGCACGCGCGCCCGTTGACGCTGCGGTTGACGAGCCAGACATTCTGGAGGGTCGCCCGCAGGTCCGCGGCACCGTACCGGGACGTATACGGATCCGCGTCGTCGTCGAGCCCGAACCACAGCCGACACGACGCCGCCTTCCCGCTGAGGCACCCCTGGCCTGAGATGGAGGATCCGGGCGCGAACATCTGCCACCGCCTCCCCTCACCCCACCCCGTCCGGCTGCGCAGCCCGTAGTCTCCCGGCAGCCAGGCTCGCCACTCGGCGTCCATGGTCTCAGTATACGAGCGCAGCACTGCGCCCGCCGCCGTCCGCCCCAATTCGGCCACACTTCCTACCAACGTGGGACCGGTGCCAGGGTGCCGCCCCGAACCGTCATCGGCGCCAACCACGACGATCTGTGAGTGGATGGCGACACGCCGGCGGCCCGCGTACCGGCCGGCGGAGAACACCGACGCGGTGTCGGCATGCGGCCAGACGACCACGAGGTGCGCCCGGAAGCTCAGCGGGATCGCTCCGAACTCCTCGAGCAGCGCCGCTGCGGAGTCGGCCAACTCGCGGACTGAAGAGTCTGGCGCGGCCGCAGGTACCACGATGGCAAGGCCATGGCGCTCGACGACACGCGCCAGCCACCCTGCCCGGTAGCGGACTTCCGCGGCGAGGCGCGCCTCCTGCCGTCCCGCGTCCAGCGACTCCGCCCGCGCCAGTAGTCGCCGGTCCCGCGCATCCGTGCTCTCGCCGGCCTGAGCGCGGAGCGCTGGGGCCGCTGCACACAGCCCGCAGAGGAGGAGCGCTACCGCCGCCCTACACATCGAACAGCGTCCACGCGCCGGCGAGGATGCTCAGAGGCCCCGGCCAAGTCGTCAGCAGGATCAACGTCTCGGCGGTCACCGAGAACGACACGCCCCATGCGGCAAGGAGGAGGTCCGCGAGAATGACGCCGCCGAACGCGCCGGCCGTCAGGAGTTGCGCGCGCTTCGTGGAGATCGAGAGCGCGAAGATGATCGCGTAGAGAGTGAGCGACGCGAGCAGGAACCGGAGCGTGAGCTGCACCGGGTACGCGTGCAACCCCTCCGGCAGCGACACCGAGAGGCTGGCGACGATCGCCCCCGCCAACAGGGCCAGCGCCGGCACGGCCGTGATCACCGCGCCCGCGCCGAAACGCAAGGCGACGAACCGCGCCCGCGACACCGGTAGCGAGAGCGCGTACACGTGCCGCCCCGCGTGATCCGGCGACCAGGCCAGGAACCCCGCCGCCACTCCGATGAGCAGGGCCAGGTACGGCAGCAGGGCGGCGATGCGCTCCGAGCCCTGGAGCCAGTACGCCACCTGGTCCGACCCGGCGCTCCGCAGGTCGCCACCCCAGAAGACCGCCAGAAGCGGCGCCGCGAACGCCAGCACGCCGAGGATCGCCACGGCAAGCCGCGCCGCCAGCCACTGCGCCCACAGGATCTGCCTGAACATCGTCGTCCCCCTCGCGCTCACGCCGCCGGGCCGCGCGCCCCGCGCAGCAGCTCGACGAAGCCGTCCTCGAGGTCCAGGTCCTCGATGGCCCGCACCTCCGCCCCCGCCTGCTGGAACCACTGCGCCATCGGCGGCTCCCAGCCGCGCACCAGCCACGCCTCGCCGCCCACCTCCGCACCCCGCGACACCACCTCGAACGGCGTCGGAATCGAAGTCGCCGGGGCGCGTACCAGCCGGATGCGCTTGATGCCGTTCTTGAAGGCGTCCATCGGCAGTTCGGCCACGAGACGCCCGCGGTCCAGGAGGCCCACCCAGTCGCACACCCGCTCCAGCTCGTGCACCAGGTGGCTCGAGATGAAGACTGTCGCGCCGCCACGCGAGCAGAAGTCGAGCAGCGCAGAGAGGACATCGCGCCGGACCACGGGGTCAAGCCCATCGGTCGGCTCGTCGAGCACCAGCAGCTTCGGCCGCTGGGCCAGCACCAGCAGCATATGCAGCTTGCCCATCTCCCCCTTCGAGAGCCGCGAGAGCTTGCGATCCCGCGGCAACTCGAACGTGCCGAGCATTTGGTCGGCGTACGCGCCGTCGAACGCGACGTAGAACGCGGCGTGGTAGCGGATCGCCTCGTTCACCGAGAGGTAGGGATAGAGGTGCGGCCGCTCGGGCACGTACCCCGTCTCGGCGAGGATCGCCGGCAGGTCCTGGGGTACCCGGCGCCCCAGCACCGAGATCGTCCCGCCCTGCGGCCGCAACTGCCCGAGGATGAGCTGGATCGTCGTCGTCTTCCCCGCGCCGTTCGGGCCGAGGAAGCCGTAGATCGCCCCCTCGCGGACGGTCAGGGAGAGGTCCCGGATCTCGAAGTCCTTCCCCGCGCGGTACCGCAGGCCCTGCGTCTCAATCGCGTTGCTCATCGGGTGCCGCCCTTCGTCTCGCGGGTCCACGCCTGCTCGAGGTCGCCGGGCGTCAGCCCCAGGCCCGACGCCTCGACGAGGAGCCGGCGCACCAGCCGCCGCGCTTCCCGCTGCCGCTCGGTGGCGCGCTTCGGCTCCGCCAGCTCACGGACGAAGGTGCCAGCACCCTGTCGGCTTTCCACGATCCCGTCCCTCTCCAGCTCGCGATAGGCCTGCACGACTGTCGCCGGATTCACCCGGACCTCCGCCGCCAACTGACGCACCGAAGGCAGCGAGGCACCCGGGGCCAATTCGCCCGTCGCGACCGCCACCCGCAGACGACCCGCGATCTGCGCGTAGAGGGGAACGGGACTGCGTGGATCGATCTGTCGGAACATCCTGCCGCCGTAGCCTGGATGGGTGTATTACTGTACTGATACAGTAGTACGCACCCTGCGGATCTGTCAAGAGCCGGCACGAAGAAGGGGCCCTGCCACCTTTGCGGCCCGGCCCCATCACCCATCTCCCCTCACGTCTTCCCTATCACCCATCACTCATCACTTCTCACTCATCACTCATCGCCCATCACTCATCACCCACCACCTGTCAGAGTCCCGTCGGATGGTCGAGGAACGACCACGGGACCTGGAAGCGCTCGGAGAGATGCGCCGCGAGCGCCTGGACCCCGAGCGCCTCGGTGGCGTAGTGGCCGGCCAGCACCACGTTGACACCGTACTCCTCGGCGTCGAAGTAGGTCCAGTGGTGGCCCTCGCCGGTGATGAAGGTGTCGAGGCCGGCGTCCCGTGCCTGGCGAACGAATCCCCCTGCCGCGCCCGTGATGATCCCGACCCGCCGGCACCGCTCCGGCCCGCCCGGGATCAGCTTGGCGCTCGCGCCGAGCGCGCCTTCGATCAGGTCGCGGAGCGCCTCCCGACCGATGTCGAGTTCCCCCCACGCGCCGAGCGGCGCGCCGAGGTGCTCGCCGAACCATCCTCGCACCTCCATCCCGAGCTTGCGCGCCAACAGCGCGTTGTTGCCCACGTCGGGGTGCCGGTCCAGGGGGATGTGCGCCGAGTAGAGTGCGACGCCGTGCCGCAGCAGGGCGGACACGCGCCGGTAGGTACGGCCGGTGAGCGGCTCGAGACCCGACCAGAAGAGTCCGTGGTGCACGAGCAGCAAGTCCGCGCCACGCTCCGCCGCGGCCGCGATCGTCGCCTGACAGGCGTCCACCGCCGCCGCGATGTGGCGCACCTCGCCCGCATTCTCGACCTGCAGGCCGTTCAGGGCGTTCCGGTCATCCGCCACCTCCCGAACTCGGAGGTAGTCGTCGAGGTACCGCACCACGTCGTCAAGGCGCACCGCCTACCTCCGCTCCACCGGGATTCTGCCGGGCACGAACTCCACGCTCGGCGCCCGCAGCGTGTCAGCGCCCAGCGAGTCCCGGATCCCCGGCGGCCCCCGGTACGCTCCCGCAGTCCACGCCGCATCTGAGATTGGCCCGGGTGTCATGAGCGCGACCTTGAACGCGAACGTCGGCCCTTCGGCGCAAGGCCCAAAAGCCAGCGACGCGACAGCGTCCAGACAGGGACGTGACGGTATGTTGATATGTTTACTCGTGATTGCTGTTGTGTAAGCGTTTGATCTGCAGTTGGTTAACTAACGGATTCCACACCATTGTTCGCCGACCGTGAATCCACTCTTGATTATGTGTTGGCAGCTATTGCGTTGCCGTAGTCCGCGGTGGGACGGCGACCCGCGCCAGGGATGTGCTCGGCCGAGGTAGTGTCGGCTGGGCGACCGGCCGCTGGGGCGCAGTCCGCGCGGTCTCATCGACATCCCCCATCTTGACCATCCCGTTGAGCACGGCGCCCTCGGCCACGGCGATGCGCTTGGTGGTCACGTCCCCCTGCACCATCGCGCCGGCCTGGACCTCGACCCGCTGCTGTGCGCGGACGGCTCCATGCACCACGCCGCCGATCACCGCCTCGCCGGTGTCCACGTCGCCGTCGATCTGGCCGCCCCTGGCGACCAGCACCTGCTGCCCGGCCGTCACGTGCCCGTTGACGACCCCCTCGACCTTCACTACCCCGGCCGTTTCGACGTCACCGTGGACCGTCATCCCCGAACCGATGATCGAGAGCCCGACGCCACCGGATTGCCCCGGCTTGCTCGGCGTCGTAGCCGTAGCCTTCTTGTTGCCGCCGCTGAAGATCGCCATGCCTACCGTCCTTCCCGCACCAGCGTGAGGGGGTCGACCGACTTCCCTCCGTGGCGAATCTCGAAATGAAGATGCGGCGCCGTCGAATGGCCGGTGTTGCCCGAGAGCGCGATGACCTGGCCAGCCCGTACGGCGTCGTTCCTCGCCACCAGCAAGCGCGAGAGGTGGCCGTACATCGACTGATACCCCTCCGGGTGCTGGATCAGCACGTACAGCCCGTAGGCCGAATCCTGCCCGGCCTCGCGCACCAGCCCGCCACCCGTCGCCCGCACATCGGAGCCGACAGGGACGGCGAGGTCCACGCCGGGGTGCGACTCCTGCCGCGAGTTCGCGCCGACCATCCCCCGCGTGCGGTAGGACGGCACGGCCAACGGCCACAGGTGCGGCACCGACGGCCCCTCTTCGGTCGTCCTCGCGCTGTCGCTGCGATCGGCCGGCGCACGCGCCAGGAGGGGGGGAGCGACGTAGAGGCGCTCCTCCGCGACGGTGCTCCCGGTGCCTGCCGCAGCCGGCGGCGCACCGATCTGCGCGCCCAGCATCCCCCGCAGCTGCGCATAGCGGGCTTCGGCGTCGTCGAGGGCCGCGGCGAGCTCCGCCACGCGCCGAGTCTCCTGCGTCAACCGCGTCACCTGGCGCGTGAGGAGCGGCTCGCGCGCCGCGGCCGCAACGATCGGGCCGTAGGCCGCCACGATCACGATCACCGCGACTACGATCACCGCCCCCGCGATGGCGGCCGCTCGTACCGTCCAGAGCGACACGTGGAACTCCCGCGACTTGAGGGATCCGTCGCGGTGCACCATGAGCGTATAACCGGGGCCGCGCACTAGCCGTCCCAGCGCCGCCCGAGGATCAACTCGAGGAGCCGCGCAAGATCGTCGGAGGAGTAGAAGCGCAGTGAGACGTGGCCCTTGCCCTTCCCCGTGACGACGACCCTCGCGTCCGTACCCAGCTTCTTGCGCAGCGCGTCCTCGATCCGGCGCGCCTCCGGGGGGGCGGCGCGCTTCACGCCCCTGCCCTTCCCCGCACCCGCCGCGGCCGGCCGTTGCGGCGAGCGCGTCTGCTGCTCGAGTTGGCGGACCGACCAGTCCTTCGCCACCGCCTCGCGCGCCAGGCGCACGATGTCCCGCTCGTCGGGCAGGCTGAGCAGCGCGCGCGCGTGACCGGCCGAGAGCGCGGCGGCGTCGAGGAGCGCCTGCACGGCCTTCGGGAGCTTCAGCAGCCGGATCGCGTTGGCCACCGTCGAGCGGTCGCGGCCCACGCGCTCGGCGATGTCGCCGTGCGAGAGCCCGAACTCGCTCGCCAAGCGCTCGTATCCCTCCGCCTCGTCGATCGGCGAGAGCGACGCGCGTTGCAGGTTCTCGACGAGGGCGAGAGTGAGGAGCGTGCGGTCGTCCACGTCGCGGACCACGGCGGGGATGCGCTTCCAGCCCAGCGCCTTCGCGGCCCTCCAGCGCCGCTCACCCGCGACCAGTTGGTACCCACCTTCGATCTCGCGGACCACCACCGGCTGGAGGAGCCCGGTGGACGCCAGTGAGCGCTTCAGGTCCTCGAGCGCCGCCGGGTCGAAAGCGCGCCGCGGCTGGAAGGGGTTGGGGGCGATCTCAGCGAGGGCGATCTCCCGGAGGTCGCCGTCGCGTGCCGCTTCTTGTACCGACGGGACGCCAAGGAGCGCCTCGAGGCCCCGGCCCAGCCGGCGCTTGCCCATCGCTTCGGCGCTCACCGCGCGCCACCAGGGATGGGCGAGGCAGGGAAGTCCCTCGGAGCCCGCGCGCGCGACGATGTACGCTTGATAAGCTCTTCTGCTACATTGAGATAGCTCTGTGCGCCTATGGAGCCGATATCGTACAGCAGAATGGGTTGCCCGAAGCTCGGCGCCTCGGCGAGGCGAACGTTCCGGGGCACGACTGTGTTGAACATGCGGGGGCCGAAGTACTCCTTGGCCTCCTCGGCGACTTGGCGCGAGAGGTTCAGGCGGGCGTCGAACATCGTGAGAAGGACGCCGTCGATGGCGAGCCGGGGATTGAAGCTCCGCTGCACGACCCGCACAGTGTTGAGGAGCTGGGAGAGCCCTTCGAGGGCGTAGTACTCGCACTGGATGGGGACGATCACCCCGTCGGCTGCCGCGAGCATGTTGAGGGTGAGGAGGCCGAGCGACGGGGGACAGTCGATCAGGATGAAGTCGTAGTCGGCCCGCACCGCTTCGAGGGCGCGGCGCATCACCGACTCGCGGTGGGAGCGGGAGACGAGCTCGACCTCCGCGCCCACCAGGTCGCGTGAGGCCGGAGCGACGTCGAGCCGCGGGAAATGTACGCCGCGCCGGATCACGTCGACGAGGGGACGGTTGTCGAGGAGCACCTCGTACACCGTGAGCTGCAGCCCCTCACGCTCGAGCCCCACGCCGCTGGTCGCATTGGCCTGGGGATCGGCGTCCACGAGGAGCGTGCGCTTCTCGGCGGCGGCGAGGGACGCGGCGAGATTGACCGCCGTCGTCGTCTTGCCGACACCACCCTTCTGATTCGCGATTGCGATGACCCTGGCCATAGGGAGCGGGAATCTACCCCGCACGGGGGGGGGCTACAAGAAGTGTTGCACGTGCAACAGGATGCGCCGGGCAGGGGGTACCTGGAACAGGCCGGGGGCGTTGCACGTGCAACACCCCCGGAACGCCCTGCGGGAAGGTCGGCCGGCGCGGCGCTGGCGCGCTACGACGTCAACTCTCGCGCGCCCAGCGGACCATCTCCTTCAAGCTGGGCCGCTTCCCGTACATCAGGATCCCCACCCGGTAGATCCGCGATGCCAGCCAGACCACGGCGAAGGTGGAGAGCACCAGGACCGCAAGGGAGACCGCCAGTTCCCCCGGCGGCACCTCGGACGCGGTGGCGCGGATCGGCATGATGATCGGCGAGAAGAAGGGGATGACCCCCATCGCGACGGCGAGCTTCCCGCCGGGGTCGTTGAGAATCATCGGGAACATGATGATCGCCACGACGAGGAGCATCGTCACCGGCATTTGCGCCTGCTGCGCCTCGCTCTCGGTGTTCACCGACGCGCCGACCACGGCAAAGAGCGCCGAGTAGATGATGTACCCGAACAGGAAGTACGTGAGAATCATCAGCACCATCCCGAGGCCGATGACGGGCAACTGGACCTGCGCCGCCTGCTCGGGGGAGATGTGCAGGAAGCCGAAGAGCACCTGGCCGTAGGCCACGAGGGCGAAGGCGGAGATCCCCCAAATCGCCATCTGGAAGAGTCCGACGCTGCCCACACCGATCACCTTGCCAAGCATCAACTCGAACGGCCTGAGGCTGGAGACCAGCACCTCGATGATGCGGGTCTGCTTCTCGTCGATCACGCTCCGCATCACGTTCACGCTGTAGAGGAAGATCGCCATGTAGAGGATGAACCCGACGATGTACGCGAGGAAGAACGTCGCTTCCCCCGTCTCGCCGGTGGCGCCCTGCCGCGTGATGCGCTTCTTGTCGAGGTGGATGCGCTCCTGGGCCTCCTGCACCAACCCGGCGTCGATCCCGCGGCGGGTGAGGCGCTCGGTCGTGACCGCCTGCCGGAGCGTGCTTTCCAGGACCGCCATGTTGGTGATGGACGCGACGTTACGGCCACGGTACTCGAACTGGCCCGACTCGATCGTCGCCGGCGAGACCGCCACGTAGCCGTCGAGGAGCTTGGCCTGGACGAGACGCGTGAGGGAGTCCAGGGTCGCCCGCTCGTTCCCGGCGCTGGCCGAGACGACCGTCGCCTGGAAGCGGTTCCCGCTGCCGAGCTGGGTGACGAGGTGCCTGGCGAAGGTCCCGGTGCCCTCGTCCACCACGGCGATGGTCGACCCGCTGCCGCGCGCGGCCAGCAGCGCCGGCAGCACCGTGATGCCGATCAGGAACACCGGACCGAGGACCGTGGAGATGATGAACCACTTGGTCCGGACGCGCTCGACGAACTCGCGCCGCACGACCGCCGCGACCTTACGGACGTCCACGCTGTACCTCCTGTGCCGGCCCCGCGTGCTCGGCGCCCGCCTTGTCGAGGAAGATGCGGTGCAGCGACGGCTCGATGCGTTCGAAGCGCCGCAGCCGCGCACCCGACTGCACCAGCCGCTCGAGGAGCCGCTGCGGATCGGCGCCCTCGGCCATCGCCAGCTCAGCGTAGGGCCCGTAGTCGTCGGCCTTCGCCACGAGGGCGCGGTCGGCGAGGATCGCCACCGCCTTCTCGTCGCCATCCTCGAACGCCACGGCGACATGCGTGCCGCCGTGCACCCGCTTCACCTCCGCGAGGAGGCCGTCGAGCACCTTCCGGCCCCCGGCGATGATGCACACATGATCACAAATCTTTTCTGCCACGTCCATCTGGTGGGTGGAGAAGATGGTGGTCGTGCCGCCACGTGAGAGCTCGACGATGATGTCCTTCAGCTCCTGCTGGTTGATCGGGTCGAGTCCGGAGAAGGGCTCGTCGAGGATGAGGAGCTCCGGGTCGTGCAGCATCGTCGAGATGAACTGCACCTTCTGCTGCATCCCCTTCGAGAGCTCCTCGATCTTCCGGAGGCGCCAGTCGCCGAGGTCGAGCCGCTCAAGCCAGCGGTCGGCCTTCTGCGCCGCGGCCGCGCGCGGAACGCCCTTCACCTCCGCCAGGAAGACGAGCACGTCGCGCACCTTCATCTTCTTGTAGAGGCCGCGCTCCTCGGGGAGGAAGCCGATGCGGGCGCTGTGATGCCGGCCGCCGCGCGCGTCGCCGAAGAGGCGCACCGTGCCCTCGTCGGGGATGAGGATGTTCATCGCCATCCGGATCGTGGTGGTCTTGCCGGCGCCGTTCGGGCCGAGGAGCCCGTAGACCGCGCCGCGGGGCACCGCGAGCGACAGGTCCTCGACCGCCACGTGACCCGCGAAGCGCTTGGTGATTCGCTCGATGTCGACGACGGAATCGTTGCTCATGGGAGGGGGGATGGAGTCGTGCGCCCGACGCGCGCCGCCGCCGTCCGGCTGCGCGGCGCGCGCCGTGTCCGACGGGAGGGAAGGGGAGGAACCGGGCGGTACCGCGCGGGCGACATCCCCGAATGGTGACGGAAGGGGCCGCCGCAGGCAAGCGGCGGCGGGGCGCTACTCGGTCGAGACGCTCTCTCCGTCCGACCGGAGCGCCGTGTGCAGCGTGTGCCAGGCGAGGTTGGCGCACTTGACCCGGGCAGGGAAGCCCCGCACCCCAGCGAACACGGCGAGCTTGCCGAGCGCCTGCGGGTCCGCCGGCGCCGCGGTGTCCACCACCATGGCGTGGAACGCGTCGAAGAGGCGCTCCGCCTCCTCGACGGGCTTGCCGACCACGGCGCTGGTCATCAGCGACGCGGACGCCGTCGAGATCGCGCAGCCGGCGCCCTCGAACCCGATGTCGCGGATCACGCCGCCCTCGACGTCGACATAGACGGTGATGCGATCGCCGCACAGCGGATTGTCGCCGGCGGCCTCGTGGGTGTGGTGCGCCGGGCGCCCGCGGTGCCGCGGGTGCCGGTTATGGTCGATGATGACCTGCTGGTAGAGGTCGCGGAGATCCGGCATCAGCCGAGGACCTCCCGGACGCGGGCGACCGCGCGGGCGAGCACGTCCACCTCGGCGTGCGTGTTGTAGAAGGCGAACGACGCGCGCGCCGTCGCCGGGATTCCGAAGAACTCCATCACCGGCTGCGCGCAGTGATGGCCGGTGCGCAGCGCCACGCCATCCTGGTCCACGATCGTCCCGACGTCGTGCGCGTGCGCGCCGTCGAGCACGAACGACACGACGCCCACCTTTTCCCCGGCCGTCCCGACGATCCGCAGCCCGGGCACCGCCGTGAGCGCCTGCGTCGCGTGCGCCAGCAGCTCCGCCTCGTGGGCGGCGACGGCGTCCCAGTCGAGCGCCGCGACGTACTCCAGGGCGGCCGCCATCCCGATCGCACCAGCGATGTTCGGCGTGCCCGCCTCGAAGCGCGCGGGCGGCGGCGCGTAGGTCGTGCCCGTGAAGCTCACCGAGCGGATCATGTCGCCACCGCCCTGGTAGGGAGGCATCCCCTCCAGAAGATCCAGCCGCCCGTAGAGGAAGCCGATGCCCGTGGGCCCGAACACCTTGTGCCCCGACGCCGCGTAGAAGTCGCAGCCGAGGTCCCGCACGTCCACCCGCAGGTGAGGGAGCGCCTGCGCCCCGTCCACCAGCACCGGGATCCCCTTCGCGTGCGCCCGCGCCACGATCGCCTTCACCGGATTCACCGTCCCGAGCGCGTTCGAGACGTGCCCCACCGCCACCATCCGCGTCCGCGGGCCCAGCAGGGCGTCGAGGCCGTCCAGCACGAGCTCGCCCCGCTCGTTCATCGGGATCACCCGCAGCCGTGCCCCGTGCTCCGCGCAGACCATCTGCCACGGCACGATGTTCGAGTGGTGCTCCAGCGCCGAGACGAGCACCTCGTCGCCCGCGGCGAGGCGCGGCTTGCAGAAGCTCTGCGCGACGAGGTTGACGCCCTCCGTCGTGCCGCGCACGAACACGATCTCGCGATCGTCGCCGGCGTTCACGAATCGCGCCGTGCGGATCCGCGCGCCCTCGTACAGCCGCGTGGCGCGCTCGCAGAGGTCGTACACGCCGCGGTGGATGTTCGCGTTGTCCTCAGCGTAGAACCGGCTCATCGCGTCGATCACCTGCTGCGGCTTCTGCGTCGTCGCGGCGTTGTCGAGGTACACCAGCGGCCTGCCGTCGGCCGCCAGTTGGCGGAGCAGGGGGAAGTCCGCCCGTACGCGCTCCACGTCGAAGCGCGGGCGCGCCGGAGCGCCCAGCGGGGTCCGCGGCACCACGGTCATCTGGCCGACCCGGCCGCGCCGAGGAGCCGCGCGCGCACGATACCGTCGAGCTGCGCGCGCAGCTCCGGCACCGCCATCCGCCCAAGGATCTCCGCGCCGAAGCCGTAGGTCACCAGCGCCCGGGCCTGGTCGGCGCCGAGGCCGCGGCTCTTGAGGTAGAAGAGCGCCTTCTCGTCGATCGGGCCCAGCGTCGCGCCGTGCGTGCACTTCACGTCGTCGGCGTAGATCTCCAGCTGCGGCTGGCTGTCGGCGCGCGCCTCTTCCGAAAGGAGGAGGTTGTTGTTGGTCTGCTTCGAGTCGGTGCGCTGCGCCCCGGGCCGCACGATGATCCGCCCGTTGAACACGCCGTGCGCGCGGCCGTCCAGCACGCCGTTGAAGAACTCGTGGCTCTCCGCGTGGGGCTGGGCGTGGTCGATCACCGTGTGGTGGTCCATGTGCTGCGCGCCGCCTGCCAGGTAGAGCCCGTTCAGCAGGCAGCTGGCGCCCTCGCCCCCGAGCACCGCCGTGAGGTCGTGGCGCGCGAGCGCCGCGCCGAACGCCACGGGGTGGACGTGGACCACGCTGTCCCGCGCCTGGCGCGTGTGCGTCGCCGCCACGTGATACGCCTGGAGGCTCTCCCGCTGGATGCGGTACACCTCGGCACGCGCACCTTCGCCCGCCACCACCTCCGTCACCGCGTTCGTGAGGTATCGCGCCCCCTCGGCGCCCGCGTAACTCTCCACCACCGCCACCTGCGCGAGGCGCTCCGCCACGATCAGGGTGCGGGGGTGCGCCGCCACCGGGTCCGCCTCCGCCGTCGCCACGAACAGAATCTGCAGCGGCTCGGGCACGGCGGTGCCCGCGGCGATGTGCACGTACGCGCCATCGGCGAGGAAGGCGGTGTTGAGCGCCGAGAACGCGCTCGCGCCGTCCGCCCCGGATGAGCCGAGGTGCGCGCGCACCCGCTCGGGCTCCCGTGCCAACGCGTCCGCGAGGCTCATCGCCGTGACGCCCGCCGGAAGGACGGCCGTCGCCGAGAGCCGCGGCGCGTAGCGCCCGTTCACGAACACGAGCCTGTGCCGGCCCGCACCCGGGAGCAGGAACCCCTCCAGTTCCTCCGCGGCGGGCGCCC
>Ga0209777_10000301_pt1 | contig 84023 bp, 80 predicted proteins | sample FrelakmetHBP12HB_FD_187147 | JGI IMG/M metagenome (GOLD analysis project Ga0209777, IMG submission 187147) | Freshwater lake sediment microbial communities from the University of Notre Dame, USA, for methane emissions studies -HBP12 HB (SPAdes)... | ecosystem: Environmental > Aquatic >...
CTGAGGCGAGAGTTTTCAGGAGAGCCGGACGCGGGAAATCTGCACCTCCGGTTCGACGAGGGGAGAGTGGGTCGCGCTTTGCGTCGCCCTCTCTCCTACTCTACCGGCTCGGAACGGATGCGGCTCGGAACGGAGGTTGGTCGCGGTTCGGCAGTCAGAAAGTCAAAAGCCCCGCGGCGGAGTTGTTTCCGCGCGGGGCTTGATCTCGAAACTCTCCGGACAGGCAGGGCTGTCCGCCTGGAGGCTATTCGACTACCCTGGCTTGCTTTTTGCGATTGCGCTTGCGCGCGAGCGCCTGTTTGGCTCGCTTCTTTTCACCCGGCTTCAGGTAGTAGGAGTGACGCTTGATGTCCTTGATGATGTCCTCCTGCTGGACCTTGCGCTTGAAACGGCGCAGCGCACTCTCGACGGTTTCGCCGTCGTTCAGCATGACTTCAGCCAAGTAGATTCACCTCCTAACCATCCGGTTCTGCCGTCCGCGGCGCGGGCGGCTTCGGGCTTCTTTCATGATACAACGGCGCCGGCGCGGCGGCTCGAACCGGCTTCCACCGTGCCGCGTCCGCCGCCGGCACGCGCAACCACCGGTTGGCAAGCCAGACGCGCGTTGATTCCTGTGTGAAAGCGGGCGCGGCAGGCGCTGTTGTACACTCCATTAAGAAGAGTTTTTTTCAGCCGAGATGGAAAATGTACTGGCCATTTTACTCGCGGGAGGAGCGGGCGAACGCCTGCTTCCCCTCACGTTGCACACGGCCAAGCCCGCGGTGCGGTTCGGCGGAACGTACCGCATCATCGATTTCACGCTCTCCAACTGCATCAACTCCGACATCCGGCGCATCCTGGTGCTCACGCAGTACAAGGCGCTGGAGCTGATCCGCCACATCCGCGACGGCTGGACGATTCTTTCGCCGGAACTCGGCGAGTACATCGAGGTCATCCCGCCGATGAAGCGGATCCACGAGGACTGGTATCTCGGGACCGCGGACGCGGTGTATCAGAACACCCACAGTATAACGGCGGAGCAACCCGAGCACTGCCTGATCCTCTCCGGCGACCACATCTACAAGATGAACTACCACGAGATGGTGGAGTGGCACCGTCTGCACCGCGCCGATGTCACGATCGCCACCATCCAGGTGGCTCCGGAAGAGGCGGGCCGTTTCGGCATTGTCGAGATCGACCGCAACCACGTCATTACCGGATTCGAGGAGAAGCCGCAGCACGGGAACCCGGTGCGCTCCATCTTCAACCCGGCCATGGTGAGCGCCTCGATGGGAGTCTACCTTTTCAGCCGGGAGGCCCTGCTGCGGGCGCTGGTCGAGGATGCCGAAGACCCGAACTCAAGCCACGATTTCGGCCGCGACGTTTTGCCGCGGTCGATCAGCCGGGCGCGGGTGGTCGCTTACGATTTCGTCGACCTGAACGACAAGTCGGCTCGTTATTGGCGCGACGTCGGTACGCTCGACGCATACTTCGAGGCGAATCTCGACCTTGTGTCGGTGGTTCCGGAATTTAACCTGTACGACAAGCGCTGGCCCATCCGCACCAATCTTCTGCAGCAGCCGCCGGCCAAGTTCGTCTTCGCGCAGGAAGGGCGGCGCATGGGCGTGGCCATCGACTCGATCGTTTCGAACGGGTGCATCGTATCGGGCGGCCGGGTGGTGCGGAGCGTGCTCTCCCCCGGCGTGCGAATCAACAGTTACTGCGAAGTGGAGAGCTCGATCGTGATGCACAATGCCGAGATCGGAAGGAACAGCCGGGTGCGGCGGGCCATCATCGGCTCGAACGTCAAGATCCCGGAATCGAGCGTGATCGGCTACGACCTCAACAAGGACCGCGCACGCGGCTGGACGATCAGCGACTCCGGCGTCGTGGTCATCTGCGAAACCGAGGAGGCTTACGCGAAGCAGGAGTCGTACACAATCCGGCAGGGCGGCTGAGCGGCATCGTTGTTCGCCGCTGGAAGCGGTCCCGGGACGGAAGACGGGAAACGGAATTACCAGCAGGAATAAAACATAGTGGCAGCATACAACCAGGAGCAGACCTTAATGGCAACGGAAATCGTAAAAGTAATCGGCAGAGAAGTGCTTGACTCCCGCGGCAACCCGACAGTGGAAGCCGATGTCCGGCTTTCGGGCGGCGCCGTGGGCCGCGCCGCGGTTCCCTCGGGAGCCTCGACGGGCGAACACGAGGCGGTTGAGCTGCGCGACGGGGACAAGTCGCGCTACCTCGGCAAAGGTACGCAGAAGGCGGTCAAGAACATCAACACCGAGATCGCGGAGACGTTGAAGGGGATTCCGGCAACGGAGCAGGCCCGGATCGATGGCGTGATGATCGCGCTCGACGGCACGCCGAATAAGGGCCGGCTGGGCGCGAACGCGATCCTGGCGGTCTCGATGGCGGCGGCGCGCGCGGCCGCCGCGGCGGGCAACACGCCCCTTTACCGCTATCTCGGCGGCGTGAATGCGACCGTGCTGCCCGTTCCGACGATGAACATCCTGAACGGCGGGGCGCACGCCGATAATTCGGTGGACGCGCAGGAATTCATGATCGCACCCTACGGTGTTGCGACTTTCGCCGAGGCGCTGCGCGCCGGCGCCGAGATCTTCCACACACTCAAGGGTGTGCTGAAGAAGTGCGGCTACTCGACGGCGGTGGGTGACGAGGGCGGCTTCGCCCCGAACCTGAAGTCGAACGAAGAGGCCCTCAACCTGATTCTCGAGGCCATCACGAAGGCCGGCTACAAGCCGGGCGAGCAGGTGGGCATCATGCTCGATCCCGCGGCGAGTGAGTTCTTCGACAAAGAGAAGAACAAGTACGTCTTCAAGAAGTCCGACAAGAGCGAGCGGACGAGCGAACAGATGGTGGAGTTCTGGGCCGGATGGGTGCGGCAGTACCCGATCTGCTCGATCGAGGACGGCATGGCCGAGGACGACTGGGCCGGCTGGAAGATGATTACCGACGCGCTCGGCAGCAAGATCCAGTTGGTGGGCGACGACGTGTTCGTTACGAACACGGAGCGTCTGGCCCGCGGCATCTCTGAAGGAATTGCCAATTCGATTCTGATCAAGCTGAACCAGATCGGCACCGTCACCGAGACGCTGGCCGCGATGCGCATGGCGGCGGCAGCCAACTATACCTCCGTGGTGTCGCACCGTTCCGGCGAGACCGAGGATGCGTTCATTGCGGACTTCGTGGTGGCCACCAACGCCGGCCAGATCAAGACCGGCTCGGCCAGCCGGACGGACCGCATCGCGAAGTACAACCAACTGCTCCGGATCGAGGAAGAGCTCGGCGCAGCCGCGCAGTTCGCGGGCAAGGGCGCGCTGAAGCAGAAATTCTGAAGAGAGACGCGCGGCGGCGATCGAAAGACCGGGACAGACACCTCTGTCCACGCGCTTCGCTTGGGACAGAGGTGTCAGTCCCCATGCCGCATCTCGCGAACGGGATAGGAGAAGACTCATGTACAAACTCGCGCTGGTGCGCCACGGCGAGAGCGACTGGAACAAAGAGAATCGTTTTACCGGCTGGACCGACGTGGACGTCTCCGAGAAGGGCCGCGGCGAGGCGCTCGAGGCAGGCCGGGTCCTGAAGCAGGAGAACTACACGTTCGATATCGCTTACACGTCCGTGCTGAAGCGCGCCATCCGCACGCTCTGGACCATCCTCGACGAAATGGACCTGATGTGGATCCCCGTGATTCGCTCGTGGCGATTGAACGAGCGGCACTACGGCGCCCTGCAGAGCCTCAACAAGTCCGAGACGGCGGCGAAGTTCGGCGAGGACCAGGTGAAGATCTGGCGGCGCAGCTATGACGTGCCGCCGCCGGCGCTCGAGAAGTCGGATCCGAGATGGCCGGGCCACGACCCGAGATACAAGGACCTCTCGGAATCCGAGCTGCCGCTAACCGAGTGTTTGAAGGACACGGTAGCGCGCTTCCTTCCCTTGTGGCATGAGACCATCGCGCCGGTTGTGAAATCGGGCAAGCGCGTGGTGATTGCCGCCCACGGCAACAGCCTGCGCGCGCTGGTGAAGTATCTCGACAACATCTCCGAGGAGGAGATTGTCGGGCTGAACATTCCGACCGGCGTGCCGCTGGTTTATGAACTGGATGAGGATCTGAAGCCGATCCGGCACTACTACCTGGGCGACCAGGAGAAGATCAAAGCGGCGATGGAGGCAGTGGCGGCGCAGGGGAAGAAGAAGTAGCGATTCTGGCGATGTTCGAGGGCCGGGAGCGGGCCTGAGCGGCAGCTCCCGGAAACGTTCCGTCTGTCCCCGGGTTTTCGCCCCGGGTTTTCGCCGGGTTCGGAGCAGCTATGTATTCGGGGCAGGCCGCAACGGAAACGAGGCTGCCGCGTCCAACGCTATGTTAAGATCGGATTTCACGTGCGGATGAAAGTTTCCAGCGTGTTTCTCGCCTGCACGCTCCTCATGAGCGTGTTGTGGGGACCGTGCGCCTATTGCCCGCAGTTCGTGCCGGAGAGGGCCGCCAAGCCGGCCTGCTGTGCCCACCACAAGCTGGGCCATTGCGGAATGCCCGCGCCGAAGCAGCCGGCTGGAAAGACCTGCCCGGTGGTTAAGCTCACACCTGTCATCCAGCAAGACGACAGACCCGGCGCCGGGCAACTCATCGCGCAGGCGGCGGTCGCCGTGCCGGTCTTGATCGTACCCGCAGCGCCGGCGCTTTCACCCGAACCGGTTATCGGCCGCGCCGCTCCACCCGGAGCGCCGCCGCCGGATCTTTGCCTGCTTAACTCCACCCTCCTCGTCTGATCCACGCCCGCGCGGCGTGCTGTCCCTTTGAAGGCTTCTGTGCTCGAGAGCTCCCTGGCTGGAGCCCGCCGTTGCGCGGTGAGGCCATAGGCGCCTTGAACCGAAGAAGCCGACCAGGGGGTCGGCTTGCAGACCAGGGGGTCTGCCCCCCAACGGCTCAGGCTCGTGTCCGGTCCCCCGTGGGTCTGCCCCGTTGAGAGTTGTTGGAGGTTGCGAGGAATCCGAAGCCTGGTACAAAGGCGGCGAGACGAGGAGGTTCTGGATCATGATCCGACGCATTCTGATGTTGCTGCTCGCGGGCGGGGCGGCGCTTGCGGCCGCGCAGCCCGCGGCGACACTCGATGAGTTGGTCGAAGAGGCGCTGCGGGCGAATCCCGAGGTCCTGGCGGCGCAGAAGCGCTACGAGTCGATGCGGCAGCGGCCGGCGCGGGAAAGCAGCCTGCCCGACCCCATGCTCTCACTCAGCTATAACTCGAGCGGGAATCCGCTGCCGTTCCAGGGCATCGGCAAGGAACCGGTGGCCAACGCCGGGTTCATGGTGTCACAGGAGTTTCTGTTTCCCGGCAAGCGCAAGCTGCGCGGCGACATGGCGGCGCGCGACGCCGATGCGGAGTTTGAGCAGTACCTCATCACGCGGCTGGGCGTGGTGTCGCGCCTGAAGCAGGCGTGGTACCGGCTGGCGTATCTCAATGCGGCGGCCGGCACCATGACCCGGCAGCGCGACCTGATGCGGCAGTTGCTGCGGATCGGCGAGGCGCGCTACGCGGCGGGGAAGGGGATGCAGCAGGACATCTTCAAGGGCCAGACGCAGATCTCGATCATGGAGACGCGGCTCGAGCGGATGCGGCAGGAGATCGCATCGCGCGAGGCGGAGTTGAACAGCATTCTGAACCGCGCGCCCGGCACGCCCGTGCCGCGCCCGGCCGAGCTTGCGCCCGGGGCGTTCACTACGACGCTCGATGATCTTATGGCGCAGGTGCGCGAGAACGCGCCGATGTTGCGGCGGGAACAAAAGATGGTGGAGCGCACGCAACTGGCGCTCAACATGGCGCGCAAGGAGTATTACCCGGACTACACGGTCTCCGGCGGCTACTACTACATGGGCAGCATGCCCGCAATGTATATGGCGCGCGTCGATTTCAAGATTCCCGCGTACTTCTGGCGCAAGCAGCGCGCGGGCGTGGCGGAGCAGGTGGCGGACGTGAGCCAGGCGAAGCACAGTTACGATGCCGCCGGTCAGACGCTGAGCTTCCGTGTGAAAGACGAATACCTGATGGCCGAGACCTCGCTCCGGCTGACAAACCTGTACTCCACGACCGTGATTCCACAGGCAAGCCTGGCGCTGGAGTCGTCGCTTGCGGCGTACCAGACCGGAGGAGTGGAGTTTCTCTCCGTCCTGATGAACTTTACGACCGTGCTCGACTACGAGCTGAATTACCGGGAAGAAGCACTCGGCTACTTCCTCGCGCTGGTACGGATCGAGGAGATGACGGGAGTGGACTTGAGCCGTTAGGGGGCGCATATGAAAGTCCTGCGAATCGCGTTGCTCGTTGCGGTGATCGCCGCCGCGTTCTTCGCCGGTCGGCGTTTCCCGGGCTTCGGCACGCCGGCGTCATCGCCCTGGAGCAAAGGCAGGAAGGTCCTCTACTGGGTGGATCCGATGCACCCGGCGTACAAGTCGGATAGGCCCGGTGTCGCGCCGGACTGCGGGATGAAACTCGAGCCCGTGTACGCGGACGAGCCGGCCTGGGCCTCCGCGCCTGCCGCGCAGAAGAAGGTTCTCTTCTACCGCGACCCGAAGGATCCCAAGTACATCTCCGGCAAGCCGGGACTGAATCCGGAAACGGGCCACGATCTGGAGCCGGTGTATGAGGGCGGCCGGCCGGCAATGGCGCCCGGAACGATTGAGATCAGCGCGGAACGCCAGCAACTGATCGGCGTGAAGTACGGGACGGCGGAGTACAGCTCCGGCACAGAGACGATCCGCGTTGTGGGCAAGGTGGCCATCGACGAAACGCGCCAGGTCCACGTGCACACGCGCACAGAGGGCTTCGTGGAGAAGGTGCTCGTCGGGGCGACCGGCGATTTCGTCAAGAAGGGGCAGCCGCTGCTGACGCTCTACAGCCCCGAGCTGCTCGCGAGCGAGCAGGAGTACCTGCTGGCGCTGAAAGCGAAGGATGCGATGCGGCAGAGCCCGATCCGCGGCGTGGCGGAGGACACGGGATTGCTGGTGGAGGCGTCGCGGAAGCGGCTCGAGCTGTGGGATCTCAGCCAGTCGCAGATCGAGCAGGTGGAACACACGGGCAAGCCCATCACGGCCGTGACGGTGTACGCGCCGGCATCGGGCTACGTGACCTCGCGCAACGCGTTCCCGAACCAGAGAGTGATGCCGGAGACGGACCTCTACACGCTGGTGGACCTGAGCCGGGTTTGGGTGCAGGCCGCGGTGTTCGAGTACCAGGCGGGGGCGGTCCACGTGGGGCAGAACGCGGTGGTGAGTTTGCCCTACTCCGGCGGGAAGACCTACCGCGCGCGGGTGAGTTTCATCCAGCCGCAGGTGGATGCGGCGACGCGCACGTTGCAGGTCCGGATCGAGCTGCCGAATCCGGGGATGGCGCTCAAGCCGGAGATGTTCGTCAATGTGGAGCTGAGCTCACCGCAGGGGCGGCGCCTGACGGTGCCCACGAGCGCGGTGCTCGATACGGGGATGCGGAAGGTTGTGTTCGTCGATCGCGGCAACGGTCTCCTCGAGCCGCGCGATATCGCAACCGGCGAGCGCGTGGGAGACCGCGTGGAGGTTCTCTCGGGGCTGAAGGAGGGCGAGCGCATCGTAACCTCCGGAAACTTCCTGGTCAACTCGGAGAGCCAGTTGAAGGCGGCGGCGGAGGGGCATCGATGATTAACCGCATCATCGAGTTCTCCGGGCGGAACAAGTTCGTGGTGTTCCTGCTGGTGGCGTTCGCCGCGGCGGCGGGCTGGTGGTCAATGCGGCATGTTCCGCTCGATGCGATCCCGGACCTGAGCGACACGCAGGTGATCATCTACTCGCGCTGGGACCGCAGCCCGGACATCGTGGAAGACCAGGTGACGTACCCGGTGGTGACCGCGATGCTCGGCGCGCCGCGCGTGAAGGACGTGCGCGGCTTCTCGGACTTTGGCTTCTCGTACGTGTACGTGATCTTCGAGGAGGGCACGGACATCTACTGGGCGCGCTCGCGCACGCTCGAATACCTTTCGAGCGTGCTACCGCGACTGCCGCAGGGCGTGACCACGGAACTTGGCCCGGACGCTACGGGCGTGGGATGGGTCTTTCAGTACACGCTGCTCGATACGACGGGCCGGCACGATCTTTCGGAGCTGCGATCGTTACAGGACTGGTACCTGCGCTACCACCTCAAGTCCGTGCCGGGGGTGGCCGAGGTGGCGCCGCTGGGCGGCTTCGTCCGGCAATACCAGGTGAACCTGGACCCGAACCGGCTGCAGGCTTACAACATTCCGGTGAACAAGGTGGTCGAGGCGGTTCGCAGCGGCAATAGCGACGTGGGCGGCCGGCTCGTGGAGTTTACCGGAGCCGAGTACATGGTGCGGGGGCGCGGGTACGTCCGCTCGAAAGAAGATATCGGCAACATTGTCCTCTCCACAAGCATGAACGGCGTGCCGATCCGCGTGGCCGATGTGGGCGAGGTGACTCTGGGCCCGGACATGCGGCGCGGCGTGGCTGACTGGAACGGCACGGGCGACGCGGTCTCCGGCATTGTCGTGATGCGGCAGGGAGCGAACGCGCTTGACGTGATCAACCGCGTGAAGGAGAAGCTCGAGGAGATTGAGCCGGGGCTGCCGGCCGGCGTGAAGGTCGCAACCGCCTACGACCGCTCGGACCTGATCCTGCGCTCGATCGACAACCTGCAGCACACGCTGGCCGAGGAGCTGGGGATCGTCGCGCTCGTCATTTTAGTCTTCCTGTGGCACGTGCCGAGCGCGGTGATTCCGATCGTGACGATTCCGCTCGCGATTCTGATTTCGTTCATCCCCATGAAGCAGATGGGGCTGACGTCGAACATCATGTCGCTGGGCGGCGTCGCGATCGCGATCGGCGCCATGGTGGATGCGGCGATCGTGGTGGTGGAGCAGACGCACAAGAAGCTCGAGGAATGGGAGCGCGGCGGGCGGAAGGAAGACTATCACCGCGTCGTTATCAACGCCGTGAAGGAAGTGGGCGGCCCGAGTTTCTTCGCGCTGCTCGTCATTGCGGTGTCGTTCCTTCCGGTGCTCACGCTCGAGGCGCAGGAGGGGCGGCTGTTCAAGCCGCTCGCCTACACGAAGAATCTCTCGATGATCATCGCGGCGGTGCTCGCGATCACGCTCGATCCTGCCATGCGCCTGCTGTTCACGCACATGACGAACTTCAGCTTCCGCCCGCGATGGCTGGCGCGCGTGACGAACGCGGTTCTGGTGGGGAAGATCCACTCGGAGGAGCATCACCCCATCAGCCGCATACTCATCCGGCTCTACGAACCGGTGTGCGTGTGGGCGCTGCGGTGGAAGTGGGTGGTAATCGCGGGGGCGGTGGCGCTCGTGGCGCTGACGGTTCCCGTGTACCAGCGGCTGGGGTCGGAGTTCATGCCGCCGCTCGATGAAGGCTCGCTGCTCTATATGCCGTCAACGCTGCCGGGCATTTCGGAGACCGAAGCGCAGAGGCTGCTGCAGATCACGGACCGCATCATCAAACGCTTCCCCGAGGTGGATACGGTGCTGGGCAAGGCGGGGCGCGCGGAGACCTCAACCGACCCGGCGCCGCTCTCGATGTTCGAGACGGTGATCGTCCTCAAGCCGCAGTCTGAGTGGCGGAAGGTGGACACGTGGTACTCGGGTTGGGCCCCCGGGTGGATGAAGAGCGTGCTGCGCAGGTTCACGCCGGACAACATCTCGACGGATCAACTGGTGGACGAGATGAACGAAGCGTTGAAGCTGCCCGGCATCACGAACGCGTGGACCATGCCGATCAAGGCTCGCATCGACATGCTGACGACCGGGATACGGACGCCGGTGGGCGTCAAGATCTACGGCTCGGACATTCAGGTGATTGAGCGGCTCGGGACGCAGCTCGAGAGTATCTTGCCGGCGCTCGAGGGCACGCGCAGCGTGTTCGCGGAGCGGACCGGAGGCGGGTACTTCCTGGATGTGGAATGGAAACGCGATGAGCTTGCGCGGTACGGGCTCACGGTGGATATGGCGCAGATGGCCGTGACGAACGCCGTAGGCGGAGAGAACGTGACGACGACGGTAGAGGGCCGCGAACGCTACCCGGTGAACGTGCGGTACCAGCGCGACTTCCGCAGCTCGCTGGGGGCGCTCGACCGCGTGCTCGTCCCGGCGATGAATGGCCAGCAAATCCCTATCGCGCAGCTCGCCACGGTGAGGCTGAGCGCAGGACCGGCCATGCTTCGCGACGAGAACGGCATGCTGAACGGCTACGTTTATGTGGACGTGGCGGGGCGCGACGTGGGGTCGTACGTTCGCGAGGCGAAGGAAGTGGTCCGCAGGCAACTGACGCTGCCGCCGGGCTACTCCATCCAGTGGAGCGGGCAATACGAATCGATGGAGCGCGTGAGGGAGCGGCTGCTGGTGGTGCTTCCGTTGACGCTGTTCCTCATCCTCATGCTGCTTTACCTGAACACGCGGTCGGCGGCGAAGACGCTGATCATCGTGCTTGCGGTGCCGTTCTCCGCGGTGGGCGCCATCTGGCTGCTGCATCTTTTGGGCTACAACATGAGCATCGGCGTGTGGGTGGGGCTGATCGCGCTGATGGGCGTGGATGCCGAAACGGGCGTGTTCATGCTGCTGTATCTGGACCTGGCTTACGAGCAGGCGCGGGCGGAGGGCCGCCTTCGAAGCCTGAGAGATTTGCGGGAGGCAATCCTGCACGGTGCGGTGAAGCGCATCCGGCCCAAGTTCATGACCGTCGCGTGCATGTTCATGGGACTGGTCCCGATCATGTGGTCTTCAGGTGCGGGTGCTGACGTGATGAAGCGCATTGCGGCCCCGATGATCGGCGGCATTCTCACGTCGTTCATTCTCGAGTTGGTGGTCTACCCGGCAATTTACGAGGTGTGGAAATGGAACTTCGAAGTGAAAAAGCGGCTGCCGGCGTAGTAGCGGCGTTGCTCATCGGCCCGGCGCTATGGGGTGCGGCGACGTACCCGGCACGGCACGACCATACCCGCAAGGGCTGTACGGGCACGCTTACTGCCGGCGACCAGGGCCTTTCCTACGAAGAAAACGCGGCCGCGAGAAGGAAGAAGCGCAAGCACCCGCACCGCTGGAACTGGGCGTATGGGGACATCCAGCAACTCGAGATTTCGCCGAAGCGAATGCGGGTCCTGACTTACAGGGACAACAAATGGAAGTTGGGCGCGGACCGGGAGTTTACGTTCGATGCGCTCTCAGGCGCGAATTTCACGAGCGCCTATTCGATGCTGAAGGACCGGCTCGACCAACGGTTCGTCGCCGCGGTGGACGATGCGACCGTGAAGCCGCTGTGGGAGCTGCCGGTGAAGCACCTGGCGCGGATCAGCGGATCCGAAGGCGTGCTGGTGTTCGGGCGCGACCGAATCGTGTACCGGACGGACAAGAAGGGCGAGGCGCGCACGTGGCGGTACTCCGATATCGATAACATCGGCACATCGGGGCCATTCTCGCTGACGCTGACGACGTTCGAGCGCGCGAAGACGCATTACGGCAGCCGCAAGGACTTCAATTTTCAACTGAAGCAACGCCTGGAGGAGGCCCGTTACAACGACCTCTGGCGGCGCATCAACGTCCCGGAACAGCGGGCATCCGGGACTGCGGCCGGCCGGCAGCCATAGGGCCGGCAATCTACGAGCGACTTACAGAAAGGTGCGAATTATGAAAAGACTGATGACTCTGATTCTGGGCTCCGCGCTGGCTCTGGGCGCCGCTGTTTCGACGGAGACGTTCACCGGTGTGATCACGGATACGATGTGCGGCGTCGAGCACAAAGGCATGAACGTGCAGCCGGACGCGAAGTGCGTGCGCGAGTGTGTGAAGCACGGCTCGAGGTACGCGTTGCTGGCGAGCGGGAACGTTTACGTCCTGAGCGACCAGCAGACTCCCGGGAAGTTCGCCGGAGAGAAGGTGAAGGTCACCGGCAAGCTGCACCAGAGCACGAAAATCATCGCGGTGGAGAAGATCGAGGCGGCGAGGTAGGGAAGAAGCGGACAGCCGACCTGGGGGTCGGCTCGCAGACCAGGGGGTCTGCCCCCCCCAAATACAGAAAAAGCCAGCCTGGGGCCGCGATACAGGGGAGTTACAGGACAGATGACAGTCGAGAAAGAGTCGCAATATCGTGCATTGCGTTACATGAGTGGCCTAGCCGGCTCCCTCACGGTCGCGGCTCGGTAACTGACGTTCGCTGCCGAGGTATTCGTTCGCTAACGGCGAGGCGCTACTTCTCCGACAGCGCGCCTATACGTCCTCGAGCAACAAGGCGATGGTAAGGAGGACCCGCTTGAGCCCGAGGTCGCGCCCTTCGGGGTGATACCACTCGGAGGGAGTGTGCGCACCGCCGCCCTGGCCGCCGACGCCGATGGAGATGGCAGGCAAGCCGAGCGACAGCGGGATGTTCGCGTCGGTGGAGGCGCAGTCCAGCCGGGCGCGGATGCCGAGGTTCGCATCCACGGCGCGGACGATGGAGAGCAGGGGCGCGCCGGCGGGAAGGCGGCCCGCGGGACGCGACCCGATCTCCTTCAGCTTGGCGGCGAGCTTTCCGCCGCTCGCGCGCTGGTTCTCCAGCTCGAGCGCGCGCTCTACGGCGGAGGCGAGTGCTGAGGCCATCGCGTCAATTCTGGCGGGGTCCTCCGAACGCAGGTCCACTTTGGCGCGAGCCAAGGGCGGGATGGAGTTGATGGATGCGCCGCCCTCGATGGTTCCGAAGTTGAACGAGCACCGCGGCCCGTCGCCATTGCCGGCGCCGGAGGAATCCGTGAACCACGCGATGGCGTGGCTGATGGCGTGGATGGGGTTCGCGTTGCCGTAGTCGCTCCAGCTATGCCCGCCGGGTCCCGTAAAGACCATCTCGAACCGGCGGCTGGCCAGCGCCTCGGTGGTGATGTGGTCGAGCGAAGGCCCGTCGAGGACGAGATAGGCGCGGATGCGGGCGGCGAGCGGCGATTGCTTCGTGAGGTAGCGCATGCCGCTGAGGTTCCCTTCGCCTTCCTCGCCGACGTTAGCCACGAGCACGAGCCCGGCGCGGCCTCCTTCGAGCGGGCACGAAGTGCGGAGCGCGCGGGCGATCGCCAAAAGCGCAACCAGGCCGGCGCCATTATCCGAGACGCCCGGGCCCCGGAGCTTGCCGTCAGCCTCCACCACGATTTCCTCTTTGTTGCGCGGGGCCAGAACGGTGTCCAGGTGTGCGGTGACGGCGACGAGCGGCCCGCCGGGGTCTGGATGCGGCCAGGCGACCACGTTTCCGGCCCTGTCAATGTCTGCTTCGCAACCCGCGGCGCGGAATTGGGCGGTGAGCCACTGGGCGCGCTTCTGTTCCAGGAAGGTCGGGGCCGGCACGCGGCAGAGGGCCACGTGCTGTTCTTGAATCCACGATCTCTCGCGGCTGAAGAACGCCATGCAATCGCGCATCGGGCGGCGCTCCACGAGGGAGCCGACCGACGGGCCGAAAGCGGTTTCGTTCCCAGCGGACATCTGCCTATGAGTGTGCCACAGGACGAATGTAGGAACCTATCGGCCTGTGCGGTCCATGGGCCGGGGATTACGCCCGCTGGAGCCCGGCGGCTGTACACTCACAGGAGCGAGGCCGATGAGAACCGATGAACCGCCGCGATTTTCTGCTCACGATACCAGCCGGGGGTGCTTCCTTGGGCGCTGAGACTGCATCCGACACAGGCGCTCCCGACGAGCGCCGGAGAGAGCTCTACTCACTGCTGGGCGATCTGCCCGCGAGAGGCCGGCCGATCAGCGCGAGGACGGTCGGCGCCGAACGGCGCGAGAACTACGTGTTGGAGAAGCTGGTCCTGGACTTCAATGGGCTCGAGCCGGCGCCGGCGTACTTCATCAAGCCGTTGGACCAGGCGGGGAAGCGGCCCGCGGTGCTCTACAACCACTGGCACGGCGGCGAGTACTACCTCGGGAAAGACGAGATGCTGCGGCCGAAGCCGAACGGGTTGCCCAGTTGGGCCGACGCCCTGGCGCGCGAGGGATACCCTGCGCTGTGCCTGGACATGTGGTGCTTTGGCGGGCGCTCGGCGGCTCACAAAGAGAGTCCGCTGTTCAAGGAAATGCTCTGGAAGGGCCGCGTGCTCTGGGGAATGATGGTCTACGATTCGCTGCGCGGCCTGGACTACCTGCTCACGCGCCCCGAGGTGGATGGCTCGCGCGTGGCTACGGTCGGCATGTCGATGGGAAGCACGATGGGCTGGTGGCTGGCGGCGCTCGACGAGCGCATCAAGGTGTGCGTGGACATCTGCTGCCTGACGGACTTCGATGCGCTAATCGAAACCAACGGCCTGGACGGGCACGGGGTCTACTACTATGTCCCCGCGCTGCTGAAGCACTTCACCACGTCGCAGATCAACGCCCTGATCGTGCCGCGAGCGCACCTGGGCCTGGCTGGCAAGCTCGATCCGCTGACTCCTCCGGAGGGTCTGGACCGGATTGACCGTGACCTGAAGCGCGCCTACGAGGCCGCGGGCAAGCCGGAAAACTGGAAGCTGTTGCGGTACGACGTGGCTCACGAAGAAACGCCAGGGATGCGCGAACAAGCGCTCGCGTTCTTGCGCCGGTATCTGTAGTCCCAACACTGTTCACTTAATTGGGATCCCATCGATGCGGGACAGGCCTCCTGGCCTGTCGTTCCGATGTGCCTCAACGCGCGCCGCTCTGGCGTCCTACGGCGTTGCGCGCCCCGCGGTGCCGAGCAGTTCGATCTGGAAAACCAGCGTGGCGCCGCCCGGGATCACCGGGGGACGCCCGCCGTCGCCGTAGGCGAGGTCCGACGGGCAGACCAGAGCCGCCTTTCCGCCGACCTTCATTTTCTGCACGCCTTCGGTCCAACACCGGATGACGCCGTTGAGCGGGAACTGCGCTGGCTCGTTACGCTTGTACGAGCTGTCGAACTCCGTGCCGTTCACGAGCGTGCCGCGGTAGTGGACCTTGACGGAGTCAGTGGCAGCGGGCGAGGCCCCGGTACCGGCCTGCAGTTCGCGGTAGATCAGGCCGGACGGTGTGCGCTGGGCTCCGGGCTCCGCGGCTGCCTTGTCGAGAAACGCCTTCGAAGCGGCCTTCTCCCGCTCGGAAACCCGGGCGCCGCGCGTCTGTGCCAGCGATTGAATCCGTGGCGCCCACTGCTTCCAATCGAGGGCGGGCTTTGCCGCGGCGGCATCGCCGAGGGCACGCTTGAGGATGTCGAATTCAGCCGGCGACAAGTCGAATTGCGCGAGCGACTGGTACATGGAGAAGCCGAGCGCGTAGATGGTCTTCTGTTCGTCAGTAGTGAGCGCCGGAGCGGCGGGTTTCGGCTTCGCTGCGGCGGGCTTCGGAGCGCCGGCGCGCGGTGTAGTGGCAGGCTTGGCCGCGGCGGCCGGCTTCGGCTTTGCCGGCTGCACAGGCGCAGGCGTCTGCGCCAGGAGCGCGGCGGGAAGGAGAAGGAGCAATGCTCGCATGCATCCAGTCTAGTGGAGGGCGGCGCGAATAATGCGTGGTTTGCCGGTTTGTGTGGGGCGGCTCCCCTGAGCCGCAACCCGACCCCCAGGTCGGGTTTGGCCGGGTGAGGGGACCCGGCGCGGTCCAGGGGGACCGCCCCACTTAAGGCCCAGGATTAACGCCGCAGTGCACTAGCCCCAACACTGCGACGAGGCGATATAATGCGCGCGTGATGAAGCCTACTGTCCGTCAGTCGCTCGTGTCTGCGACGTTGCTCTTGTCCGGCCTCTCCGCGTTGATGATCTTGGCCGGCCCCGCGCCGCGCACGCCCGCGGCGGCGAAGCGAAACGATTCCTGGCTCGTGCTCGGGCCGGGAGGCGGCGGCGCGCAGTTCCACCCCACGGTGAGCCCGCACGATCCGCGCACGGTCCTCGTGAACTGCGACATGACCGGCGCCTACATCTCGAACGATGGCGGCGACTCGTGGCGCATGTTCAACCTGCGCGGCGTGGTGAGGTTCTTCGTCTTCGATCCCTCAGACCGGAACACGATCTACGCGCAGACGATCGGTCTGTGGCGCAGCCGGGACGCAGGAAAGACGTGGGCGCTCGTCTACCCGGCCCCGGCCACGGTCACGCGGGTGGCTTTGGAAGGGGACCATGCGGAGGAGGCGATCCTGCAGCGCGATGGGCCGGCGCCCGTCCCGACGGCGCTGGCCGTGGATCCGGCGGACTCGAAGGCCCTGTTCGCCGCAGCGCCCTCTTTGAGCGGTTGGCAGATAATTGCCTCGCGCGATGGCGGCCAGACCTGGAGCGCCGCGTTCGAGGTCGCCGGACCGGTGCGGCAGATCCTCGTGGACCCCGCTTCGCCGCGGGCCGCGCGGAAGCTGTTTCTCATCGGAGCGAACCGGGTCTACACTGCCATATCCGGGCGCGTCACGGAGGGGCCAACCGCGCCGGGCGAAGCGTTCCTTATAGACGTGAGCGCCGGCTTTGCGCCCGGCGGCGAGCTGGTGGTTTACGGTGTGTCGAACACGGCGGTGTTCGTTTCGGAGGACGGCGGCGGCTCGTGGCGCCGCGCGGACTTTCCGGGTTCGGCGCGCATGAGCGCGATCGCGACGTCCTCCTTCAACCCGAACGCGGCCTATGTGTCGTACGGCCCATTCCGGGGCGCGCCGGGCAGGGAGCCGGGCGACTTTGGCGTGGCGAAGACGGTGGACCGCGGGCGAACATGGCAGAAGGTCTGGAGCGACTCGAACGCGCACCCGGCGGCGAATGTGGACGGAGGCTGGGTCACGGAGCGCTTCGGTCCCGGCTGGGGCGAGAACCCGCTCGCGCTCGGCGTCGCCCCCACCAACCCCGATATCTGCTACGGCACGGACTACGGCCGCACGATGCGCACCCTGGATGCGGGCAAGACCTGGCGCGCCGTGAACGCACGCAAACTGCCGGGCGGCGCAACCACGACCGGGCTGGACGTGACCACGTGTTACGGTGTCCACTTCGATCCGTTCGACCCGGCGCACGTGTTGGTATCCTACACGGACATAGGCCTGATGGAGAGCACCGACGGCGGCGCTTCCTGGAGGACCGCAACCCAAAAGGGCGTGCCCGACCGCTGGGTGAATACGACCTACTGGCTCGAGTTCGATCCCGCCGTTAAGGGACGGCTGTGGGCCGTGATGAGCGGCACGCACGATCTGCCGCGGCCGAAGATGTGGCGCCGCATGTCGCCTGGCCGGTTCGGTGGAGGCGTCCTGCGCAGCGATGATGGCGGCGCCTCGTGGGAAGTTCTGCAGGGCGGTCTTCCTGCAACTGCCGCCACGCATATCGTGCTGGACCGGCGCAGCCCGGCGGAGTCGCGCGTGCTCTACGTCGCGGGCTTCGGGAAAGGCGTGTTCAAGTCCGGTGATGGCGGCAAGACCTGGTCGCTGAAGAACTCCGGCATCGAGGGACAGGAGCCGTTCGCGTGGCGGCTCGCCGAGGACCGCGACGGCGCGCTGTATCTCGTGGCGGCGCGCCGCTCCGATGACGACAGCATCGGGACGCCGAATGACGGCGCCCTCTACCGCTCGACCGACGGCGCCGAAAGCTGGGCCCGGCTCGCGCTCCCCGAAGGCGTGAACGGGCCGAACGGCATCACCGTCGATGCCCGCGACCCCAAGCGGCTCTACCTCGCCGTATGGGCCCGTGCGCGTTCCGGAGGCGGCGGCATCTACCTCTCAACCGACGGCGGCACGTCCTGGAAGAACGTGCTCTCCCGCGATCAATTCATCTATGACGTCACGGCCGATCCGGCGAACCCGTCGGTCCTGTACGCGTGCGGGTTCAGTTCCTCCGCGTGGCGGTCCACGGATCGCGGCGAAACGTGGGCCCGCATCCCCGGGTACAACTTCAAGTGGGGGCATCGTGTGATCGCCGACCCGCACAACCCGGGCATGATCTACATCACCACTTTCGGCGGCAGCGTGTGGTACGGGCCCGCGGCGGGCGATCCGCGCGCACAGGAAGACATAGTGACGCCTGGGCTGCGCGCGAGCGGCAAGTAGAGACCGCTAAGACGCGAGGCGCGAGAGCGTCTCGAGATCCCAGCGCGGGGCTGCGAGCACAGTCGCGCTCGGGTAGAGGCGGCGCACCTCTGCCTCAGGCACGACTGTGCCGCGCGCATCGACCGCGCCTGCGATCACCAGCTTCCGCGAACCGAGCGATGCCGCGGTCTCCGGCAGATCCGTGTGGAGCAGCAGGCGCGGCACGAAGTTCGCGAACGAGCAAATGTAGTCCTCGGTTGCGGCGACGCTTTCGAAGGAGATGATGCCGCCTGCAAGATAGAGCCCCGCGATCTTCTCATCGAGAGCCGCCGCGATCAGAGCGGGCACGGTCCATCTGCCCGCGGCGGCCAGGATCAGTTTCCGCCCGGCCGCCGCCGGGTGGGCGCGGAACGCCGCCGCGAGCGCGAGGATATCAGTGGCCCATTGTCCGGCCAGGGGCCGGCCGAGAATGAGCGACGCCCACGCGTAGTTTTCGTCGTTGTGATGGTCGAGCGCATAGGCGGCGTTGTGGCGGCCGAACTCCGGGCTCAGATCCCCGGCGCCGCGAAGGTCGGGCACGCACACTGCCGCACCCGCATCCGCGAGCCGCTCGTTCAATTCACCCTCGTGCCAGTCTGAGTTGCGGCCGTGCGGCGGCAAGAGCAGCAGCGCGGGCAGCGAGCGGTCCGGGGTGTGCGGCACGAACATCCACGACGGCAGCCAGACGCGCGGTTCGGGCGCCACTTCCACCGCTTCGATATCCACGGCGCGCGAGGGCACGCGGCCGAGCACCGCGAAGCGGGCGGAAGCGGCGGGCCGCACGGTCCCCGTCAAGCCCGCGAGGTTCGCCGCGCTCCGGGTGAAGGTGCGTTTGCGGTTCATCACGAAAGGCGACAGGCTGGCGAACGACTTCACGACGCTGCCGGATTCCGAGACCAAGAGCTCACGCTCCGCCTCGGGCGCGGTGGCCGGCTCTTCTGCTACCGGATGTGAATCGCCCTTCAGCCAGCGGCTGAACCAGTTGTAGATCTTCAGCCGCGAATCGTAGGCCAGGTTGTGCGGCAACGGCGTGCTGGTCCACTGCAGTGCGTTGGCGTGGCCGAGCGCGGCGTATACCTTCCGCAGTTTGTGAAACTCTTCGTGCCCGCTTGTCTGGTACGAAGACGAGTAAGTGCCGAACCAGTCCTTGTCACTGACGCTGATGAGCAGCGGATTCGGCGCCATCGGGTAGAGCAGGTCCCATCGATCAAAGCCGGCCGGGCCCGAATCAACGAAGTCCTGCTCAGCGTCGTCGGTGGATCCGGGAGGGTTGAAGCCGGCGCAAGCGAAGTTCTCGGTGTTGCCGCTGGCGACGGCGGCAGCGCGAAGCCGGTCGTCCACGCAACCGAGCATCATCGTGAGTGTGGCGCCGCCGGACTGGCCGGTGGACGCGAGGCGTTTCGGATCCACGAGCGGATGCGACGCGAGGTAGTCAAGGCTGCGCACCGCGTCCCACACCTGAAGGCGTGACATCGTGTCCCCGTAGAGCAGCATCTGCCTTCCGGGAACCGTATGCTCGTCGTCGGGAGAATCCAACCGGGAGCGTGCCGGGTCCTCGCCGGGATAAAAGACGCGCTCGCCCTGGCCGATGGGATCGAACCCCAACACAACGAAGCCCAGCTTCACCAGCCCCTGGCAGCAGCGCTGGTAGGATTCGTATGCCTTGCCGTTCCGCGAGTGTCCCATCTGAAAGAGCACGCCGGGGAAGGGCGGAGTGCCGCCGGCCGGGACATAGAGATTCGCCGAGACGAAGAACGAAGGCCAGGACTGATACACGAGCTTCTCGACGCGGTACCCATCGCGCACGAGCGTGCCGGTGCTCCTGGCATCGAGAGGCGTGCGCTCCGGCGGACCGCCGACGAGTTTCCAGAACATACCGCGGGCCCATTTCTGGCGGGCGCGAATCGCTTCAGGCGTCGTGAGCCTGGCGATGGCTTCGTTGCGGCGGCTGTAAGCGCGCGCCGCGAGCCGGCGGAGAACGTCCGGCAGGCAGAGCGAGTAGTCGTGGTACGGCGTGGCGGGAAGTGCTTCCGGGGTAGTGGCCTGCTGCGCGGCGGCGACCGACGCGGCGGCGGCCGGCAGCGCTAGAAATGTGCGGCGTCTCACGGAACAAGTATAAGCAGGGCGCGCGGATCCCGGAGTCACTCTGCTCCCGAAACCGCGGCAGCGGCCGCGGGCGTCACCCAGAGAGAGAAGACCTCGTTGACAGCGATCTGCTTCGTGCCGAGCGGAACGGCGCGCTCGAGCGGCCCTGCCGGCCCCTCTGGGGGGAACACCCACACGAGAGGCCGTTCGTATGGCAGGCGTTTGAGTTTGACCTCGCCGCCGCGCGCCCGGGACACCCGCAGTCCCACCTCGCCTGGCGCGATCCAGTCGCGGCCCGGGAAGTCAAACGTCACGGTGCGGATGTTCGGCGCATCAGGGCGGTTGAGAGCGCAGACAAACGCCGCGCCGGCGGGCAGCGAGGGCAGGATTCGGGCCAGTTCACGCTGCGAGCTTTCGATCACGAGCGGCAGCCGCGGCGTGGTCCGCTCCACCGTGAAGCCCAGGGCGGGCCGCCAGAAAAAGAGAACCCGGTAGGGGAAGTACGAGACTACGAGTGAAACGGCCGCGACCGCCGCCGCCGTCCACAGCCACGCACGGAGTCGCGGATTCGGAGTTGCAGCGACGGTGTTGAGGCCGCGTGCCGCCGCCGTGAAGGCCAGCAGCACCATCGGCGGTATCGAAAGCAGCAAATAGCCCGGCGCACCGAAGTGCAGCAGCGAGGTCACCAGCAGGTTCGGCGCCAGCCACAACCACAGCGCCGCCGCGGGCCATTCAGCCGGCGTGGCCGGACCTGGTGCAATGCCCCGCGCCCGCCACCTCCAGAAAGCAGCGACGAGCACGGCAACGCCGAGCGCAGTGCCAAGGCACATCACCAGGCCCACGAGCATCTGCAAATGCTGGACGGGTGTTGCGCCGTAGAGAACGGACGTCGCGCGAAACGACCCTCGCGCCTGCATGCGCGTCATGAACATCAGCTTCCGAAGTCCGCCCATCATTGCCGCCGCGGGCAGATACCACGCCAGGAGCGCCGCCGACGCCAGGCCCAGACCCCATAGCACGGGCGCGGGCTTCTTCCTCCACGCGCGCACGCTCGCGATGGCGAGCAGAGGAACCAGCCACACGGCGCCGCTCTGGCGAAACCCCGCCGCCACCGCAAGCAACACCCACGCGGGCACGACATACCGGCTCTCTCCGCGCCAGATGCGAAACGCTAACCATCCGGTCCAGCACGAAGCGAACAGGTCGGCGGCGTACGTGAGCGGCACCGAGGCGTATAAAGAGGTCAGCGGCGAGAATGCGAGGGCCGCGGTCGCCGCTAGCGCGCCTGCGGGGCCGAACATCCGCCGCGCCAGCCACCAGAACGGCGGAAGCGCACCGAGAGTGAACAGCAGCGCGAGCATCACCTGGGGCGTGTACGGCTGCCCGAAGAGCGGCATCAGCAGTCGCGAGGCCAGCACCCAGAGCGGATAGCCGGGAGGATGGGGCTGGTGTTTCTCGATGTTGAACTCGAAGAGCGCCCGCGCGAACTGCGAGGAGTCCCAACCGAACGCGTACCGCACCGCGAAGTGGGGAACGCGCAGCGCAAGCCAGACCGCAGCCAGTGCCGCGCCGCACACAGTAAGCGCGCGATGCCCGGCGGCATCGAGGCGCGGCGCTGTTTTCACCTGTGCGGCTTCCAGAGAGCCTCGATCTGCTCGAGGGTCTTGCCCTTGGTCTCGGGCGTGATCAGCCACACGAACAGAAACATAGTCACGCCCATCGACGCATAGATCAGAAACGTACCCGAGATACCGAGAGCGCGGACGAGCGACAGGAACGTCATGGTCAGCGCGACGCAGGCCACCCACAGGCTCACCGTGGCGATCGACATGGCGCGCCCCCGGATACGTGTCGGGTAGATCTCCGCCATCACGACCCACACGCCGGGTCCGAGACCCACGGCGAAGCTGAAGGCGCAGAGGAGAATAAGGGCGAAGATCGGCGTTCCGGGAATCGGGCGCATGCTGAACCCGATGGCCATGCCGATCTGGCAAATCGCCATGCCTGCCGCCGAAAACATGAGCAGCGCCTTGCGGCCGACCTTGTCGATGATCCAGAGCGCAATGATGGTGGAGAGGCAATTCACGAGGCCCACCAGAACATTGGCGGCAATGGCCGAAGAATTCGAGTGATTGCCCAACTGTTCCTTGAAGATGATGGCGCCGTAGAAGAGCACCGTGTTGATGCCCGTTACCTGTTGCAGAATGGCAAGCACCACGCCGATGAGCAACGCCTTGCGCAAGCCCGGTTGAAACAACTGGGCGAGCGACCCACTCTCGGCCGCAATCGTTTCCCGGATCTCCGCCATCTCCAGTTCAGCCTCGGCCTGGCCCAGGACACGCGTCAGTACTGCGAATGCCTCCTTCTCGCGTCCGGCCTTGGTGAGCCAGCGCGGGCTCTCCGGCACGAAGAACAACGCGACGAAGAAGAACACGGATGGAATGGCCGCTGTGGCAAACATCAATCGCCAGCTATTCGGGCCGAGGAAAGAAAGCAGCCAGTTCACGAGGTACGCCAGCAGAATGCCCGAGACAATCGCCATCTGGTTCAGCGAGACGAGCCGGCCGCGGATCTTCGGAGGAGACACCTCGGCGATATACAGCGGTGCAAGGACCGAAGCCACGCCGATCGCGACGCCGCCGGCGAACCGAGCCACAGCGAACAGCGCCAGCGTCTTCGGAAGCGAAGCGCCGACAGCGGATCCGGCAAACAGCACCGCGGAAAAGATGAGGATTCTCCTGCGGCCGAACCGGTCGCTCAGGTAGCCCGCGAGCATGGCGCCGGGAATGCAGCCCACGAGGAGGCTGCTCGCGGCGAGCTCGGTCTGGAAATCGCTGAGCGCGAACTGCTGGCGCAGGAAGACGATCGCGCCATTAATTACCGCGATATCGAAGCCGAACAGAAGCCCGGAGACGGCGGCGACCACCGAGGCCAGGTACACAAACACGGTGCTCGTCTTGGGGGCTACGTTCGTATCAATCAGGTCTGCCAAGGAGTCCTCCCTGCGCTCTGTCACCGCGAAGCAATGAAGCCGACGGGCAGTGGTATCGCGGAACTCTCGATCTTACCGTATCCGCTCGCGCAGCGTGCCGTGTGGACGGGGCGTTGCGCGGCCGTTTCGAACCGATGCGGCGGGGAGCGGGAAGAGTGTTCATTTTTGGGATTAGGTTCGTTTTGCACGATGAGCAGAGAAGCCAGAAGTCAGCTCTGCCACCGGCTGGGGCCGGATTGAACGGGGTATGACTGCCTTACGGTGGTCGCCCGCAGAGAGCCGACCAGGGGGTCGGCTCGCAGACGAGGCGTCTGCCCCCCAGAAGACAAACAGGCAAGCCTGTGGCCGTCATACAGCGAGGAAGTCACAGGCCCGAAGAGCCATAAGGACACCTCTGATTTGGCCGCCGGGCAAAGACGGAGACACGACGGGCGCGCGGGCTGCATTCGCCCAGAGCATAACCGGCGCGCGCTAGCGAGAATCCCTCTTCTTCGCCCGGATGCTGTATAGCCTATAGCCGATGTCCCGGACCGCCGCGATCGTCTCGGTGTAGGGCGTATCGCAACCGTCCAGAAAACCGATCTGGTAGTTCTCGCCGTCGTCACGGCCGGTGGTGGGCTCATCGTACAGTTTGAACCAGTGAGCGCCGACGATGGCCGGGTTCTCGAGCGCGCCCGTGACGTAGTGGCGGTAAGCGTCGGCACGCTGGTTCTGGTCGATGGCGCTGCGCAGACCGGTGTGGAACAGGCCCCGATCGAGAGCGCCCACGTGGAACTCGCCGATGATGACAGGCCGGTCGATGCCCTCCGGCATGGTGAGGTCTTCCACCGTGTACCTGTAGAGATTGAACGCGACTACGTCGCAGTACTTCGCGGCAGAGCGCACAATTTCTTGGCGTGCCTGCGTCTCCTCCGGCCACTCGTGAAAATCCAGCCGGCTGCCGAGGTAGAGCTTATTGGGCAGGTACTCCTTGGCGAGCGCACTCACCTTCCGGTAATAGAGCTCGAACCAGGCCGGATCGCTGCTCGCATGAAGCTCGTTGTCAACAAAAACGCCGATGCACCAGGGATCGTCATTCAGGGTCTGGCGGGCCTGCTCCATCACGCGGCGCAAATCGTCCTCCCACGCCTGCGAGTCCGGAGAGTGTTGTGACTCCGGCCGCGAATGCAGAATCGCCGTGTAGGGGACTCTCTTCTTGCCGGTGAATTCGGAGTCCGACCACGCACCGATGGTGTTCAGCCCCCAACTCTTCAGGCGGCGGAGATCGCGTTCGATCGCAGCCGAGCGCCATTCCGCACCGTACTTCGACTGGAGGTTCCGAACCAGAAAATTGCCGCCCGGAGCGGGATCCTCAAAGTACGACTCATGACCCTGAATGGCGGTCGTATCGTCGAAGGTGACGCAGTCCACACCGTTGGACCAGAAGAGCCTTCCCTCGGGGTCCACGAGCCACCATTTGCCCTCGAATTCCTCCACGCGGAAGTGGCCGCTCGCCTTCAGCCTGGGGCCGCCTGCCCAGCCGCCATACTGGTCCAAATCGTCCGGGCCCGTGTGCGCCGCCAAGTCGGAATCCTCGCGCTCGAGGGCGGCGTTGAGATCTTCGCCGGCATGAATCTTGCCGGGCCAATCCTTGTGTTTGTACTGGCCGTATTTGTCTATGAAGGGGAAGAAGCCCGCAGCGTCCGGAGTTCTGGCGGACCCGAACGCCCGGATATTCCCGACTTGAATCCTGACCCGCTGTGGGCCGGCGATGACGAACACCTTGAGCGCATTCACCCGGGCGGGTTCCTCGATGCCGTCCCACAGCGACATCTTGCCGCCCGGCAGGCCGTTCATGTTCGAGAACCTTTGTCTGTCGCCCGCCGCGAAGCTCTTGCGTTCGAGGGGCACATAGAGAGTGCCCGGCTTGCCCGGTGCAACGTCAGCGAAACCGCGAACCCAGATGTTCGCGTTCAGCTCCGCGTAGACCCGAACGGGGCGGCGCCCGGTGTTTTCGATGTCGAGCGCGAGACCGAGACGGTCGTCGAGATCCATCTCCTTAAAGGAGAACGTTGCCGCCGGCTTGCCGTGTCCCGCCGGAAATGCGAGAAGAAAGCGGTCCTTCTCGCGCGCTGGCGTCACAGCCGCGCCGTTAGCGGAGACCCTGATGGCTTCCACCGCCGGGCCTTCAGGCTGGGTCACCGACTCCGCACAGAAGGAAACTCCGACGACAATCGGGAGCATGAGCAACGACGCAGCCAATTTCGTGATTCCGCCTACACATTTCTGATTAGAGCAAGCTTCCATGATGGCCTCCTGCCTCCGGTCAATCTTACCGTTCCCGAGACCACATGCGCGATGAGGACAGACAGCTCTGCCCGCCGGCTGGGGCCGGATTGAACAGGCTGTGACTGACGTGCTACGGACGGCAGAAGAGAGCCGACCAGGGGGTCGGCTCGCGGACGTGGGCGTCCGCCCCACGAAAAGCGGAAGAAGCCAGCCTGTGGCCTTCATAGAAGGAGAAGTCACAGGCCGGTCTCCATCGCAGACTTCAGCGCTCGGCGACGATCACCAGGTCCCAGGGGCGCCAATCCTCAGGCTGTGACGTCCCGAACACAACAGATGTGTTGTATCCTGACTGGGTGACGAGCGCCGAGTTCAAGCGGTGGCTGGAAAAGCAAGGCTGCACGTTCGAACCCGGCAAGGGAGGCCACTTGAAGGTTCGGCTGGGGCAGCGCTTCTCCGTGCTGCCGATGCACGGATCGAGCAAGGAAATCGGCAAAGGACTCGTGGAGAGAATCAAGAAGGATCTCCGCCTCAAGTAAGGAGGAAACATGTTGCGATATCCCGTGAAGCTGGAACGCGATACCAACGGAACCATCCTGGCCGGTTTTCCGGATGTGCCGGAAGCGCATACCTTCGGCGACGATCGCGAGGAAGCTCTCGCCCGTGCAGTGGACGCCCTCGAGACCGCCTTCATGGGCTATATGGAGGATCGCAGGGCAATCCCCAAGCCTTCGCCCTTCAAGCGCCGAACGTCTGTCACGCTACCTGCGCTTACCGAGGCAAAGGTGGCACTCTATTCCGCTATGCGCGCCGGACGGATCAGTAAGGCCGAACTAGCCAGACGATTGAATTGCCATCTCCCCCAGGTGGACCGCCTGCTCCACCTACGACACGGCTCCCGGCTGGATCAGTTGGAGGCGGCATTCCGCGTCTTGGGTAAGGAACTTTCCGTGCAGATTCTGGATGCGGCCTGAGGGCGTCATGGCCGGGGAACTGGACTCGAAGCCGATCCGGAAGAGCGACAGGCCAGGAGGCCGGTCCCACTCGGAATTGGGCCGAAGCTACTAAGAGAAGGAGAAGACAGTTCCAACGAGACCGTATGCGCCGGCCCGTTCGTTGTTCTGGCGCTCATGGGATCGAGTTCAGGATTGCTCGCGCCTGTGCAGTCAACGACTGGCGAACGGGCCGGCGGCGTAGATGGTGGCGGGGCCGGCCAGACTATACCCGAATGCCACAGGCCCTCGGAGAAGCTGCATTATTCGGATATTGCGATCACAATATACCGAAAATCCCTTGGTGTCAAGCGACAAGAAAGGGGAAATCTTTCGGAATTTCCGAAAAAGTACTAGAGTATTCGTGCGAAAGAGCGCCGAGAATCCGACCTGGCAACCGGACCTGCTGCGGGATCAATCTGTCTCCAGCGCGGCGAACCCCGTCTGCCTCACCGCAGTCAGTTACGGACGGGTTACAGGCTTATCATGCGGCGGAATTATGAGCCCGCGGTGGTGGAAGCTGTTATACTTGGGATGCGTTTGACTGTCCCGCCGACCTGGCCCCGACGCCACTCTGCCTCGTATAGCCCGCACTCAAACGGCAAGGAGAACACGTGAAGAGCATCTTCGTGGGCAATTTGGATCCGGTGACCACCGCGGCGTCGATCCGCACGCTGTTTCAGCCACACGGAGCCGTTGAATATCTGGAAGTAATCACCGACAGGGAAACGGGGCTCTCGCGGGGGTTCGCGTTCGTCGAAATGACGGATGTCGAAGCCGACCGGGCGATCGAGGCTTTGAACGGCAGCATCGTAGACGGCCATACGATCAACGTCCAGCAGGGGCGGCCGGAACTGCGCTGGAAGAGCGCAACATGCGAGCGGCGCGCACCGCGGCCGTAGGACGTCCCCATTCTCGACGGCCGTGGTCATGAGGCCGGCCGCAAAGAGGTCCGAAGCGTACAGGTTGCTTCGCGATCACACACCAGCATTTCTCCGGACCTTAGCGGGCGGGAGTCGGTGCAGAACCCATCCGAAGCGGGCGCCGCAATAACAGAGGACGCGTCCCTGGCGTGCAACGCAAAGGGGCGCATTGCAGAACGAGGAGTTCTCCGTGCTTACAAAGATGATGAAGTTAGTCTCCATCGCCGCCCTGCTCTTCGCGGCAGTGCTTTGGAGCTACGCGCCGGATTTCGGTCTGGTACTGCGGTTCGTCATCGCTTTGAGCGCCGTGTTGGTGGGTACACAGGCAATCCGCGCCAGGAAATACTCCTGGGCGATCGGATTCTACGCGCTCGCGGTCCTATTCAACCCGTTCGCGGCGGTCATCAGCACGTCGGGAAAGCTGTCACAAGCGCTCGTGCTCGCCGCCGTGGCGCCCTTCGTCATGTCCCTGAACGCGCTGAAAACTCAACCGCTACTCTCGATTCCGTCTATAACCGATCGCAGACCGGGAAGCGAGTCGCTGTGATCGTGCCATGGCCGTGGCCGCGCCGCTTTGCGGAAGCGGGCGCATGGGAAGAGACGATTCGCCGAGAGGCGGGCCGGTTCGCCGCATTCTTCGCGCCACGCGGGCTGATCGAAGCACTTCGGGGGGCAGCATTGCCGGACGCAGATGGCTCCCGGCTGTGCTCTGTCTCTGCCGCCGGTCTTCCCTCGGGAGGGTTTCACTCTTGACCGGAAGAATCAAAAGCTTGAGTAGTATGAGTCCATCAGGATTCATCACGGCGGACAACGGTCTGAACGTGTACTTCGACTCATCGGCAGTATTGCCGGCCGGCGCCGCCGGAGTTACTGTGGGGCAGGCGGTCACTTTTGATCTCGACGGGAGTAAGTGGCCGACGGCGATCAATGTCTGCTTAGCCGCACAATTGCAGGGTGCTCCGAGCACGCCGCGAAAGAGTGCGGCAGGCACGTATCTTCAATACCTCGGTTTCGAGCAGACAGGGACGATTCGGGCCTATCGGTTCAAGCGAATCTCGCGCGGCGAGGAAACGCGGGAGTTCATCGTAAATGCCGACCTGGCGCTGTTCCTCAAACACCATATCGGGATCCAGGAGGGTCCGGAATTGTCCTTGCACCTGCTGTCTCCGGGCGCGGACTCCTGTGTTCCGGACTCGTGCCCGTCATCGCGGTCGCTCTCGCAACAGGACATGCTGGCGCACCTGGCGAGGCGCCCCGCGGGACGATCGGTGAAGGGCCGCAAGCAAGACCTGAATATCTAGTGCACTGCGGCGTTAATCATGGGCCTTAAGTGGGGCGGTCCCCCTGGACCGCGCCGGGTCCCCTGACCCGGCCAAACCCGACCTGGGGGTCGGGTTGCGGCTCAGGGGAGCCACCCCACACAAACCGGTAAACCACGCTTTATTTGCGCCGCACTAGACTAGGTTAGAGCGACCGCGTCAAGAGTGGTCGAGGGCGCACTTCGACTTTTCCATCCGCGTTCATCTCCGTTCCTCAGCGGCGAATAGTTATGTGCCCCGATACGCAAAGCTCTCAGAACAATTGTTAGCCGTCGATCAACGCGGATTAACGCGGATGTTGGGGTGAAGCAGGCATTGTGCAGTGTGTTGACTGGCGAGACGCTTCTCACTCGCTGCCGGTCGAGAATCCAGCGAGTCCGGAGGCAGCCTGATTCCCTTGGCGGCCGGCAGCGATTGCGCGCCAGTCATTCAGACACGCAGGCCGGCTAGAAGGTGCTGGAGTTCCGCAACGTCCGCTCGCGGACCCAATCTCAGACTTGCACGAACGTGGTGCGGTGTTCTGAAGCCCTCACGGGGCTGCCGGCGGGCAGTGGCCAGCCCGGTGAGTGGTGCAACGTCGATGGACAAGAGGCGGGCACGTCCCCCCGAAAGGACCTGGGGGCTGTTCGGCTCGAAGGCGTGGACGCACAAGGCGAGTTCGCCGGAGCGGAGCAGGCGCACGATTCGCTCGCCCTGGGGGACCGAAACGCGGCACCAAAGCAGGTTGTCGTCCAGGGCGAGGATACAACTCTCCGCTCCAGTCTCAGAAACGGCGGCGACGTCGCGATCCGCCGGCGAACTGAAAGGGACCATAGCCACCACACAGAGCAAAGCCTGATCGCGCAGGCCGCATCCAGAGAGCAGGGCTGTTGTTCGCCACAACGGGAAGTACGATGGCATCAATAACGCTCCCGCATCGAACTGAGATCGCCCGTGTGGGCGGGCTCCGAGCGGTGCCTCATTCGCCTGTTGCAGGCGGGTTCGAGTTCCTGAACGAGCCGGACCTGACGCGCAAGCCGACGATCAGGAGGACACAACTCGAAGCTGAATCCTGTCGGAAGTCTCTCCATCAGCGACGTGCCCGTGTCTTGCAGGTGACCAAGCAGGCTGGCCTGGATATTGTCGGTTTCCCCCACGTAGATCCACTCCAGGGCGTTTGAAAGGCCGTAGACTCCAGATACCGGCGGCGCCTCCCGCCGGACTGCAGCGGCCCTGAACGTCCGTGCAAGAATGTTCTGAAATGGCATACGGGTAACGTCCCGGCTACTCAGCGCGCCGCAGGACACCGGGCCAGCCGCGGTCCGAGCGAGAGCGAGGCCGCAAATGCAACCGCGCTTGCGATCACGATCAGGAGGCGGATTCGACCGGAGAACGCGAAAGCCGGAGGGACCGGGCTGCAAAGGAGAGCCACTCCCGACAGGAGGCCACAGGAGATCGTAGACACGAGAATACGGACGCTTTTCATTCGAACACTCCTGAGGCTCGCTAAGAAAAGTGGGTCCAGGTGGTCTGACTTAGTTCAGGCAGCCCGAAGAGGGAGTAGAAATGCTCGACTCAATTAGTATTGTACGCCGAATTCCCCGGGTTGTACATGAGGATCGTCACGCGCTTCGCTTTCTTCGCGGATCGGTGTCATACTGAACATAGCCCTCCCCACTGAGCACCCCACTCCTTGCCGAGGACGGAAGGGAAGGCGGGCGTGGTGACTCGTCACCGAAGTGCCCGCGAGGCGCACCTGCTGCTCGAGCTTCTCGCAGCGGAACAGGAGTGCAGGCAGGCCGACGTTCAATTTCAGAAACCGCCGGATCTTCAACTCACCGTTGTCGCAAATCAGCGCGCGATCCTCGAGAATTACCAGAGCAAACTCCACACCCTGGCCAGGTTCATGCTTGGCTGCAGGACCCGGCGATAGCGCGAGTGGGCGCTGGACGTACCCACACAAAAGCCACTGAGGAAGTGGACCGATGGTGGCGAGAGCAATCTCACCTGTGAGTGCAATCTCTTCTTTGAGTTCAATCTCACTCAGTCTCTCTGGAGAGAACCGGGCCTTGGAGCAATTCCCAGCCTGCTTCTCCACCACGCCGTCCGTCGCGACGCATGATACGGCAACGTATCAGCGGAGAGCCCCGATCAGAAATGGTCTGTCCGGAGCCGGCGGCCGCCCAGGCTACGATCTGCCCCTTCTTCGTGGCCGCGGCCGGTCTGGAGCGGCAAGTGCCCTCCGCTGAGATGATCTTCGATCATAGGCCGCCTGCGAACGAGGACATTCCGGCCGCTCCGTTTCAGCATTCGACCTTGGAGTTGAGCGGTCTACAGGCGATTGTGGTTTGACCGGAGAGGAGATGGTCACGCAGGTTCGGGTCGAAACCGGTCTGTGTTCTCCTGCTTGACGCGGCGCTTCGGGTCGAGGCAAGAATGGCTTGGCAGCGGAGGACCAGGTGGCCGCGGAGAAACCGAGATCGACGAAACGCCCTGTATCCGGCACGAAGCCTCGGTTGAACGCCACGACGAAATCTACCGGGCCGGCTTCCACGCTCCCATTTCCCATCGTGGGGATCGGCGCCTCGGCGGGGGGCCTGGAGGCCTGCACGGCTCTACTGAAGGCCTTGCCGCCCGGTTCCGGGATGGCAATGGTGGTGGTCCAGCATCTCGATCCTCACCATCAGAGCTTACTGCGCGAACTCCTCTCGAGAGCGACCAGGATGCCCGTGACTCAAGTGGAGGACGGCGGCGCGGTGGAACCGGAACATGTGTATGTGATTCCCCCCAACAAAGACGTGACGCTCCGCGAGGGAGCCCTGCGACTCTGGTCGCGGCAGCAGACCGGCGGCAAGCATATGCCCATCGATCGGTTCTTCCGCTCCCTGGCAGAGGACCAGAAAGGAGGCGCGATCGGGGTCATCCTGTCGGGAACGGGCTCTGACGGCACGGCCGGCCTCGAAGCCATCAAGGCAGAGGGAGGCATCGTCTTTGCGCAGGACCCGAGATCGGCTCAATATCCGGGAATGCCGGAGAGCGCGATCGCGGCGGCGTGCGCGGACTTCATACTGCCTGCTGAAGACATCGCCCGAGAGCTTACGAACTTGTGCGGTCGCGCCATACGGAAAGGGCCGCGGCCGTCGAGGGACTGGAGCCGGCTGAAGATGGTGAGGATCTCGGGAAGGTCCTCGATGCGCTGCGGACCGCCACAGGCATCGACTTCAGTCTCTACAAGGCCGGCACAATTCAACGGCGGGTCGCCCGCCGGATGATGCTCCACAAGACAGAGAGTTTCAAACAGTATGCATCGTACGTGCAACAGAGCCCTGCCGAGGCCCAAGCACTGTGTCAGGACGTCCTCATTCATGTGACGAGCTTCTTCCGGGAAGCGGAGGCGTTTACGGCACTGCGTCACATTGTCTTCCCGAAGTTGCTGGCGGGCAAATCACAAGGAGAGCCGATCCGGATATGGGTGCCGGGATGTTCGACGGGTGAAGAGGCGTACTCGATCGCAATCGCGCTGCTGGAATACCTGGACAAGCGGGCGGATGAGAGCCGCTGTCAGGTTTTCGCCACGGACATCAGCGCAACTACGGCTAAAAAGGCCCGGGCCGGCTTGTACTCCGAAGCCGCCGTTTCGGATGTCTCACCCCAGCGTCTCCGGCACTTCTTCGTGAAGGTGGGGGACTGCTATCAGATCAGTAAGGCGGTCCGCGACCGGTGCGTGTTTGCGCGGCACGATCTTGCCAAGGCCCCGCCTTTCTCCCGGCTGGATCTGATCAGTTGCCGCAACGTGCTGATCTACATGGGGCCGGTGTTGCAGAAGCGAGTTTTCTCGGCCTTTCATTACGCTCTCCAGCCGCGTAGCTTTCTGCTGTTGGGAAACTCGGAGACCCAGGGTCCGTCCGCACACCTGTTCGCCCAGGCGGAGCGCAAGTCGAAGATCTATTCACGGAACCCTGTGCCCGCTGTGCCACTGTCAGAGGCGACGGCCGCCGATCGTCGAGCAACGCCGGCCCACCCACTCAAGAAGGCGGGTGCGGCGTCCGATGTGAACAAGACCGTCGAAGGCATCGTTTGGCAGCGACGCGCATTGGCGGCACTCATGGTAGATGCCGACCTGCACGTCATTCACTTCCAGGGAAACACCGGCCCATACCTGGGACCGCCGCCGGGAACGGCGAGCCTGAATCTGTTCAAGTTGGTGCGGGAAGAACTGGTGCTGGATCTCCGGGCGGCCCTGCACAGGGCGAAAAAGGACAAGACCCCGGCTCGGCGGGAGGGGATCCCCCTCGCCCAGGAAGGCGGTTTCAGAACAGTCGATCTGGAAGTGATCCCGATCACGGTGCGCGGTGCGAGACGGCCGGGTTTTCTGGTTCTGATCGAAGACGCCCGGGGGCAGGACGAGGCTCAGCCGAGGGATGCCAAGGAGCGAGAGGCATTCGCCAACCTGCGTCATGAGTTGGCATCCACCCGGGAACAGTTGCAGTCGATTATCGAGGGCCAGGAAGCTACTAACGAAGAATCGGAGACCGCCAAGGAGGAACTGCAGTCGTCGAATGAAGAGTTGACCACATTGAACGATGAACTGCAGAATCGGAACGCGGAATTGGGCCAACTGGCGGACGATCTGAGCAACCTGCTCGTCGGCGTGGACATCCCGGTGGTCATTCTCGGAGCCGACCGGCGAATCCGGCGCTTCACGCCGGCGGCAGAATGGTTGCTGAACCTGATACCCACGGACGTGGGCCGGCCGATGAGCGACATCAAGCCCAACGTCAATGTCCCTGAGCTGGACAGGCTGATCTCGGACGTGATCGAGAAAACGAGTCCCCTGGAACGGGAAGTGCGAGGATTCAATGGGCGCTGGTACTCCCTTCGAATGAGGCCGTATAAAGGTGCCGCGAGCAAGACCGACGGGGTACTGATGGCGCTCATGGATATCGATGTGATGAAGCGCAGTTTCGAACAGGTGGAATTGTCGCGGGATGAAGCGGCCGCGGAAAGAGACCTCTCGGCCACCCTGCTGGATCTGTCCGGAGCGCTGATCGTTGTTCGTGACCACGAAGGGGCGATTGTCGGCTTCAACAGCGCCTGCCAGGAAACGTCGGGGTACTCGTTCGAGGAAGTGAAGAACAAGCCGCTCTGGGATTTTCTGCTCCCGCCGGAGGAACTCGAACAGGTGAGAACCATGTTTACGACCTTTCGCGATGGCGTAGAAACGGTGAGAAGCCACGAAAGCTCCTGGGTCCGAAAGGACGGAACCCGCCGCGCCATTGCATGGTCGAGCCTGGCGCATCGCGCTGCCGACGGCGCCGTCAGGCGCGTCATCAGCACGGGCCTCGACATCACCCGGCACAAGCGCACCGAGGATGCACTGCGCCAAAGCCAGGATGAGCTCAGAAGACTGACGGCGAACCTCCTTACGACACAAGAAGAGGAGCGCAAGCGCCTGGCGCGAGAGCTTCACGACGACGTGAACCAGAGGATGGCCATGGTGGCCAACGAGGTGAACATGCTGGAGCGGGGCCTGCCCGTTTCCGCCCGGACCGTCCGCACGCAGCTTCGAGAGCTTCGCAAGAACGTGGAACGACTCTCGGATGACCTCCGGCGGGCCGCGCAGCAGCTCCATCCTTCGGCCCTGGAGCATTTCGGCCTGGTCGCCGCGCTGGAGTCGTACTGCCCCGACTTCGCGAAACTCTATTCGATCCGGCTCAAGTTCACCCATCGTGGCGTGCCGGAATCGGTTTCCTCCGAAGTCTCTCTATGTCTCTACCGCGTCGCGCAAGAGTGTCTCCATAACGTTGCCAAGCATTCCGGGGCCAAGCGGGCAGTGCTGGAGCTTCGAGGGAACAAAGGAGGTCTTCTCCTTTCCGTGATCGACAACGGTAAGGGGTTCGACCGCGACTTGGCGGCAGGCCAGCGTGGGCTTGGGGTCGTCGGCATTCAGGAACGGGCGCGGCTGGTGGGCGGCAGCGTTTCGATTGACTCGCGGCCAGGTGAGGGCACGCAAATTCATGTGCGGGTGCCGCTGAACAAGGCGGCCTCGTGATGCGGCCGCGCGTCCTGCTTGCGGATGACCATGTGCTGGTCATCGATGGACTTCGGAGGATCCTGGAACCGGAGTGTGAGGTGGTGGGAGCGGTGGAAGATGGCCGCTCGCTGCTAAAGGCTGCGGAGAAACTACAGCCGGACATCGTCCTGCTGGACATCTCGATCCCCTTGCTGAATGGCGTCGAAGCCGCCCGCCGACTCCGGAAGACCGTGCCGGCGGCGAAGCTGATCTTCGTGACCATGCACGCGGACGCGACCTATGTGACTCGCGCCTTCCGCGCGGGCGCTTCCGGCTATGTTTTGAAGAGGTGCGCTTCGATGGAACTGGTGTCCGCGATCCACGCGGTGCTCAAAGGCCGCACCTACATCACGCCTCTTGTCAGGAAAGACATTTCGGGCGCTGTGCCGGGTTCGCCACTGGGAGAGATATCGGGCGAGCTCACCGAGCGCCAGCGCGAGGTAGTCCAACTGGTGGCGGAGGGCCATCCCGTCAAAGAGATTGCGGCCATCCTCAACATCTCCCGCAAGACCGTCGCATTCCACAAGTCGAACGTGATGCTAAGACTTGGGATACGCAGCACTGCCGAACTGACGAAATACGCCCTGGATCACGGGATCGCCGGGACCTGAGCGTCTCACTACGAAAGCGTGTGAGAGAAGCAGCACTAGGCATTTGCCCAGTTCCGCTCATTCAGGCCAGAGGCTAACATTGCATGTAGAATTGCCGTTGAGCGCTGGGGCGCGGCTGCTGTCCATCTGAGGGGGACAACCCCGTCCCAGTGGCTACGATTACGTTCTCTCGGGCGGCGAATGCCCGGGGTGCTCAATCGGGCGGCCCCGGGAACTGCCTTGCCGACACGACCGCCCGGCTGACATCGATCAAGGAGCGGGAACGCCATGAGAACAGCGGGCAATTCGAGGGAGAAAGCCGGTGACGCCGGTATAGGCACAGAGTCCTCAACCGGCACGTCAAACCAGATTCAGACCACGCGTTCGGAAAGTGCCGGCCGCCGGGCTGACGCCGGTGCCGCGGATACAAGCGGGTGCACGATCCTGGTTGCCGAGGACGAAGCAGGAGTTCGGGTCGTTGTCGAAGAAGTTCTCCGGAGAAACGGATACTTTGTGCTGCAGGCTGCAGATGGCGTCGAAGCACTCGATTTGTCCGCCCGGCACTCCGGGCCGATCCACCTGCTGTTGACCGACATCTCCATGCCGCGCCTCGACGGCCGCCAACTGCACTTTCGGCTAACGAACCAGCGCCCGGAGATGAGGACGCTTCTCATGCCCGGTCTCATTGAGATCGAGTTGCACCCAGGTTCGGCGTTCCTGCCCAAGCCGTTCGCTCCCTCGAGCCTCTTGCACAAAGCCAGAGAGGTGCTCAAACTAGATGGCGGAGGCAGTAACCACAAGAAGAGCGCAAAATGAACGTCGGTCCTCCCGAGAGCCAACACCGTAGTCCCGGACCAGGATAGAGCTCTGCCGCGGGGAGTTCGTCAGCATGCGCAGAATGCTTGGTGATGAGCGCAGCCCGGGATCGGCGCTGAGCTGCGACAATCAGAGGAAGTCAGACTACTCGTTGCCCAGCAACAAGCCAGTAGCGGAAGGGAAGGTTGGCATGGAGCGACATTTCGAAGGTGCAGGCGCCCGTACGCTGCTAATATCGGTATTCGGGCCGTACGCTCGTGACGACGAATTCGGCAGCCGCAGCATGAAGCCGATGGAGCTTTACCACAACCAGGTGACCCGGGAGCAGGGCAACCGGCCCTCCACGGGCATGGCGGGGATTCTCCGGAGCGGAAGCATTTCCGCGCCGCCGCCGGCGGAGCCTCGATGAAAATACTCCTGTACTGCCCGGACAACGGCGTGACCAAAAACTTCATGCCGCACCTGTGGATGTTTCTGCTCCAATCGCTGACGCCGCCGCAGCATGAGGTGCTGCTGATCGACGGAAATACGCAGCCGATGAGCGATGCCGACCTGGTTCGGTATGTGCTCAACGAGAGCATCGGGCTGGTCGGCATCGGTGCGATGACCCGCATGGTGGCCAAGGCGTACCGCGTCGCTGACGCCGTCCGCGCCGCGGGCGTGCCGGTGGTGATGGGCGGACCTCACGTGACCGAGGCGCCCGGGGAAGCGCTCGGCCGGGACGGCGGCCCACGTCACGCCGACGCCGTAGCACTGGGCGAGGCTGACGAGACCTGGCCTCAGATTGTCGAAGATGCGGCCCACGGCCGGTTGAAGGACACCTACGCCCCGATGGACGCATCGGGACGGGAGCGCAAGCCGGGTCTGCAGAACTACCCCGAGATACCGTGGGAATCAATCGATATTAGCCAGTTCAACCGGATTCCCGGCTTCCTCCGTGTGATCATGAAGCATTTCGAATATCCCTGGGAGACGTTCCACATCATTCCCATCGAGTCCGGGCGCGGGTGTCCGTACGGCTGCGACTTCTGCACCGTAACGGGATTCTTCGGCGACTCGATCCGCTTTCGTTCCAACCAGAGCATCGTTGACGAAATGCTCCGGCTGAAGGCGCGGGCACAGCGTACGCGGGGTAAGATCGCTGTTTTTTTCGTCGATGACAACTTCGCCATTAACGTGAAGCGCACAAAGGCGCTGTTGCGTGACATCATCGCAGCCGGCGCCGAACTCTCCTGGGTGGGCCAGATCAGCGCCAACCTGCTGCGCGATCAGGAACTGGTGGACCTGATCGCGGATTCGGGCGGCAAGTGGATCTTTATCGGCATGGAGTCGCTGGACCCGGCCAATCTCGCCAGCGTGAATAAGAACTTCAACAAGCCCGGCGAATACGCCGAAGTTCTCAAAAGGCTGGCGCGGAGGAATGTGTATGCAATTACATCCTTCATCTTCGGGCTCGACAACGACTCGCCTGGTGTTGCTGAGCGCACACTCACGGAGATGAAGGACTGGCCTCCGGTGCTGCCGGTATTCGGGCAGATCACGCCGTTCCCGGCGACGCCGCTTTACGAGCGCCTGAAGAGAGAGGGGCGGCTGACACGACCGAAACACTGGCTGGAGTTCGCGCCGTTTCACATGGCGCACACGCCGTTGAAGATGACCATCCCTGAAGTGCAGGGGGAAGTCCAGTATGCGTGGATGAACTCGTACAGTCCCGCGGCAACGGCAAGAGCCATCGCCTCGATGGCGGATACTCCCGTCCCGTACAAGATCAGCCACCTGATTGCGCGGATCTTTTTCCGTGGCATCTATTTCCCCCCGAAGGGAGTGTGGGGCTGGCTGAAGGTGATTGCGCAGAACCGAGCCTCGATTTTCCGCATTGTGGAGGAATCCTTCACCCAGTGGAACGGAGGCGGCGCGGGGAGAGAGCGGCTCGACTTCGAGACTGGTGCGCAGCCGGAAGGCGATGGAAACGGCTGACGCCGATTGTGAGCTCCGGGCGCCGGAAACTGCTATACTTAGGGTTGTCTTACTGTCCCGCCGACTCTGACTCGCTGGGCCCGCTCTCAAACGGTAAGGAGATCGCGTGAAGAACATCTTTGTAGGCAACTTGGATTCCGGCACCACCGCAGCATCGATCCGCTGTCTTTTTGAACCGCATGGGACGGTTCGGAGTGTCAAGCTGATGGTAGACAGGCAGACGGCCCTCTCGCGGGGATTCGCTTTCGTCGAAATGGTGGATCACGAAGCTGACCGCGCGATCGCCGCTCTAAACGGCAGCATGGTAGATGGCCGGACGGTCGATGTGCATGAAGGGCGGCCGAAACTGCACCTTGGCATCAAGTCCCGCGAGCACCGGGCTCCGCGCCCGGAGAACCCTCAACAGCAGGCTTGATTGGCCCCGACTGCAAAGAGGGCGTGGTCGTGCCTGCCACCGGGCGCCATTCGGAGTATCTCTGGCCGCGTTGTTGAATGCCTGGCCGGCTCTCTCTACTCCATCTATGTGCAAATCGCGCGCCAGGAAGCGATTTGCTGTGATGATTCCGAGCCCGCCCGCTACACCGGAATCGAGATCTATTAGAATTTCCGCGAACGCCGGACGTGATCCGTGGTAGGATATGAGAAGATTTGATCGTCCCTGCCAATTTGTCGTGAGACTGCCCTAGCGTTTTACGCTTCCGTCCGTCCGCCCAATTTGTCCGCCTTTCAAATCAGGAAAGGAAACTCACATGAAGAACATTTTTGTTGGAAACCTCAGTTTCGGCGCCACTGAAGAGAGTGTGCGCTCGCTTTTCGAGACGCACGGAGCCGTTGAACGGGTCAGCATTGTAACGGATCGCGATTCGGGGCAGCCCCGTGGTTTCGGATTCGTCGAAATGACAAACGACACAGAGGCCGCGCAGGCGATCAACGCCCTGAACGGCCGGGAACACGGGGGCCGCGACCTCGTGGTGAACGAAGCTCGTCCTAAAACGGAACGCAGTGGCGGTGGCTTTCGCTCAAGCGGCGGCTCCGGGCGCGGCCGACGCTGGTAAGAACTGCGAGGCTGAACATCCCGAGGTTTTTTCCCGGGGTGTTCGGCCTCGGATCGTTTCATGCGAGCACTCCAGATGCGAATGAACTGGCCCACGACCACTGTCCTCGTACTCCTGCACGCCGGAGCGGTGGCCGCCCTATTCATGTTCAACTGGTGGGCTCTCGCGGCCGCACTGCTGCTTTACTGGGTGGCTACCGGCGTCGGCATCAGCATGGGCTACCACCGGCTGCACACACACCGCTCGTACCGAGTCCCGATGTTTCTCGAGTACATCTTCGCGGTTTGCGGCGCGCTGGCGCTGGAAGGCGGTCCGATATCGTGGGTGGCCACGCATCGGATACACCATCAGAATTCCGACCGGCCCGGTGATCCCCATTCACCTCGTGACGGCGCGTGGTGGTCGCATGCCGGCTGGATTCTCACCGGCGAGTCCAATCACAGCAACACGCGCAAGATGTCGAAGTATGCACCGGATCTGGCAAAGCACCGTTTCTACGTGCTCCTGAACGACTATCACTGGGTCCCGACGGTTGTCCTGGGCCTGGTGCTTCTCGTGGTTGGTGGACTTCCGCTGATGCTCTGGGGTCTCTGTCTACGCGCCGTGGTCGGCCTGCACGCGACGTGGCTGGTGAACTCGGCGACGCACATGTGGGGCTCGCGCCGTTTCGCGACCCGCGACGATTCGCGGAACAATTGGTGGGTGGCTCTCATGACCTTTGGCGAAGGCTGGCACAATAACCACCACGCCTATCCCACATCGGCCCGGCACGGCCTGGCATGGTACGAGTTCGATCCTACCTGGATCCAGCTCAGGATACTGAAACTTCTAGGCTGCGCGAGGTCCGTGCAGACGGCGTGCATCAAGGGCGCGGAAGGCTCCACCTTAGCCCGCATCTCTCACACGCTGTCTGTTGCGACGCACGATATACCCATGTCTACTTCGTTGCGCCAGGTCGCCGTCCTCGACGTACTGTTCAAGTACGCCTCCGGGCGGCTCCCTTCGCGCGCCTCGTATCCACGGGCATATCCTGCGTCTCACGACGAAAGCGTGTGAGAGAAGCGGGCTTGCACGGAACCATTGGGGCCGCGACGCTGCTGTGTGAGAGTATTTCGCTCGACGCTGCTGCCCTCGACCGATCAGCCCAATGCGGCTACCGTTACGGTGCGCGTTTGGGCGTCGGACCGGGAGGAGGCGTGCCACGGCGGCCGGCGAAAGAATGCCTGGGGGTCCTGCGCTCGAGCGCCGCAGCGCGGGAGCAAGCGAACTGACGCAGGTCGTCCTCGGCGAGTTGGTGCCTGACCGACTCCGGGCTGGTTTTCAGATCCGCCACAACTTTGATTGCGCAAAGCGCAGGGACTTCCTGCATCCCGACACGGTGTTTCATGAGCAACGCCATATCGAGCATGATCGAATGCTGCGTCGAGTGATCGGGACTTAGAACCTCGAAGCGGTAAGTCCGAACGTTGGCCGCCTGCTGGAACCCCGCGTAGCGCAGGTCCGGAGGAGCGTCCGCTCTCGTGCTGCGAACAGGCGTCCTGGTGGCGGGCTCGCGAAATACCGTGGTCACCCTGCATCGCGTGCCCTCGTGCTCGATGTCGAAGCTGACATTATGTCCGATCGCGAGAGCGTCGAAATCGCCCAGCACCGCGGCGGCCGTGAACCCAAACCGCGAACCGTCGGCCGTCTTAATGGTGCCAGTACGGCTGGCGGAGCCCAGGGCCAGAATCCTCCCCGTCATCTTGTTCCCCCGCTGTGGCAAACTACCACCGGGATTCGCGCCGCTCCTTCCGAGGAAAGTCTCCAAAATCCTGGTTTCCAATACAAACACTCTTCACTCGACTCGGTCTCCCTCTGCGGTTGAGACCTGCTTGGCGGGGCTGAATGGTTCTTCGGCCCGGTTCGGCGGGATGACAACGGCACCTAAAGCCTAGCACAACGGGCGGTTGAGCACGCGCTCGGGCGGGGACCACGAGCTCGAGCCGCCTGCCGTGTTGACCGCGCGGTGAGGCCCATTCTTCTCATTTGACTTGGGATCAACGCGGGTACATACTCAGAGCCAGAGAGAGCAGTCCAGCCTCCTCCTGAAGGCGACTGTACCAAGACAGCCTGCCTCCATTCGCCCGACTTGGTCGCAAGAACTGAGGTCAATCATGCCGGAACCGACGATGAGCCTTTTGGGCCTGGTGAAGAAGAGCGTCCTTGCGACACAGCAAAGCGTGCGCGAGATCAGCGACGCCATCGCCGGTGCGGCCCGTGCGGATCTCAGTCACGCGCTGCAGCAACCGGACCAGATGAGAGCGGCGGTCCTCGACATCGTGCGAGGCACAATGGAAGGTGCCCGCGAGCTGGGCGCCGACGTCGGCACGGCGGCTGAAGCAACGATCGTGGGCGTGGCGCGCAGCGTGGACGAGGTGGGTGGAGAATCAGTGGAAGCGATGCGCACGGCTGCACGTGGAGTGATCCAGATCACCGCGGAGCTGAACGGCGATGTGGGCAGAGCGGCGAATGGCGTGATTGAGGGAACGGCGATCGCTGCGAGTGACCTCGGCTGGAGGGTGGCACACGCAACAGCGGCGGCGGCGACCGCGGCTTTCGAGGCGGCAGAGAAGATCGACGCGAAGGCGGCCCAGCAGGTGAGGGAGGCAGTAAAGGGCGCAAGAGACCGCCAGCGGGAAGGAGCGGCCGAGCGGGACGGCAACGCGGCGAGAACTCGGTGAGCGATGCGAGCCGGTGATGTCGCATCGGCCGAGGCGGACCTGTCGCGATCGTTACAGGGGGAAGGGCCGTTTCTCATTGACCGGCAGGCTTGACGCGAGCCTGGCATCGATCGATCTGGATGCACCAGGGAACGAGAACCCGCATCAGCGTCAGATCCGGCGGAACGGCGCCCACGCGCATGCTGGCCGGGTCAAGGGACTACACCCCTGGGGCGTTCGAGAACGTGACCATTTCGAAAACGCAGGTGGATCCGAGCGGCCGCCTGAGCGCGAAACTGGTGCCCGGCGGCGGATATGCCGCGCGGTTCGTGCGCACCGAGTAGCGTAGCGGCGCAGGTGCGGACGAGTTGGCGTGCGGCCTGTCGTTCCAAGATGCCTTGACGCCAAGAGACAGGCCAGGAGGCCTGTCCCACTCGCGTGTGCGGTCCAAAGCCTGATACCATTTTTCCCTGATCGGTCACGTCATGACATTCCGGCTACTTCTACTCATCTCGCTTGCCGCGCATGTGATCGGCGGAGAAAGAGCGCCGATCGCGGCGCATCTCGAGAATTCCGCTGAATCGCGCTGGCTGAAAAAGAAAGTGTTGGAGAGCCGTCTCGAAGACGACATGGAACGTCTCGACCACTGGACCACAGTGACCAACGGTTCTCAGGGCGTGGTGGATGCGCGGGCTACGGCGAAGGCGGCGCAGGCTTTCCAAGGCATTGCCGGGATGACGCTGACCGCGGAGAGGTCGCGGGACGGAGGCCATTCGATTCGTCTCCGCACGCCCACGCGGCTGGAGGGTCCGGGCTCGAGCAGCGGGCGGGGATGGGGGACGTCCATCCTCACGCGGCACTTCGACGGTGAGGACTGGAGCCGCTTCAACAGGATCTCCTTCTGGCTGTGGCCGGACTGCCCCGGCTTTTACACGGTCTCCCTGGACCTGCAGCTTCGCAACGACGGGGCGGTGAAAGTGCCGCCACTGTTCGGGCAGGAGGGAGAGCACAATGTCGTCCTGCGAAATCAGGAATGGAACCACGTTGTGTGGGAGATCGGCAACGTAGCGCGAGACCGGGTGGCGGCCCTCGATTTTCAATACCTGCTGGGCGGAAGCGAGCCGGAGGCGTCCCGCGCGGTTTCGTTCGACTTCGACCGGCTGGAACTGGAGCGCGTGGATCCCGATTACATCGAAGGCTGGGGCGTGTGGCCAGGCCGCATTTCGTACAACCAGGCGGGGTATCAGCCGGGGGCGGTGAAGACCGCGATCGCGAGCGGCATCGGCGCACAGGGATTTCAGCTCTTGGATTCGCGTGGACAAGTGGTGCTGCGCAAACCGGTGCGGACGATTTCGACGCATCTCGGGTCTTTTCAGTTGATGGACTTCTCGGAAGTGCGCCAGCCCGGCACTTACACGCTGGTGGCCGGGAGCGTGCGAACACATCCGTTCCGCATTGCCGCGGACGTGTGGCGCGACAGCATTCTGAAAGCGCTGAATTTCTTCTATTCCGAGCGCTGCGGATTCGCCATCCCGGGCGTTCACGGAGTCTGCCACAGAGACTGGCAGTGCGTGCACGGCGAGAAACGGATCATCATCAACGGCGGGTGGCACGATGCCGGCGATCTGACGCAGGGGCTCGGCAACACGGCTGAGGTGGTGTATGGAATGTTCAGCCTTGCGGAGAGACTGCACGCGCGCGGCGAGGATGGCGAGTTGTATGTCCGGCTGTTAGACGAGGCGCGCTGGGGACTGGACTGGATTCTGAAGACGAGCTTCGGCGACGGCTACCGCGACGCGGGATCGGTGAACAGCCGGCGCACGGACGGGATTCTGGGGACGGATGACGATATCGTGGTGACCGCGAAGAACCAGCCTCTCAACAACTTCGTCGCTTCCGCCGCGGAGGCGATCGCTGCGCGAGTGCTGAAGGCGAGCGATCCACGGATTGCCGCATACAGTTTGAGAATGGCGCAGGAGGACTGGGACTTCGGAGTGGCTGGTTTAGCCGCGGCAAGAAGCGACGGGGAGCGCTGGCACGTGACCTTCGATTCCGCGGGCGTGGCGCATGAACCGGTGGCCGTAGGAGTGCTGGCCGCGGTGGAGCTCTGGCGGGATACAGGCGACCGGCGCTATGCGGATAAGGCCGTGGAAATAGCGCGAGTGCTGCTAGATTCGCAGGAACGCAGGCGGCCGAACTGGGACACGCCGCTGACCGGCTTTTTCTACACAGGCCCCGACAAGGAGCGCCTTCTGCACTACTGCCACCGCGGCCGCGAGCAGGCGCCCATTCTGGCTCTGACCGCGCTGGCGGAGGCATTCCCTGACCATCCCGACTGGATGAAGTGGTACTCGGCAGTGGTTCTGCACGCCGAGTATCTCAAGACGATTTCGAAGTACACCAAGCCGTATGAAGTGCTGCCCGCGTCGGTCTATGAAGACCACGAATATCAGGAAGTGCCCGAGAGCCGGCGGGAATCGTTCCGGCGGCAGGTGCTGAATGGCATTCCGTTGGGAGCGGGCCACTACCTGAGGCTGTTCCCCGTGTGGATGGATTACCGCGGACACTTCGGAACGATTTTGCCGAAAGCGCAGGCGCTCGGGGCGGCGGCTCGCCTGCGCGGGGACGCGGCCGCGGCGCAACTCGCGCAGAACCAGGCGGAGTGGATTCTGGGCCGCAATCCGTTTGCCCAAAGCACCATGTACGGGGAGGGGTACGACTTCACGACGCTGTACACACCTTCGTCGGGCGATATTGTGGGAGCCCTTCCCGTAGGCATACAGACGCGCGGGGATTCCGATGCGCCCTACTGGCCGGTGCAGAACACGTGGACCTACAAAGAGGTCTGGGTGCATCCTGCGGGCCGCTGGATCTGGCTGATGCGGGACCTGTACGGAGAGGCGCTGGTGACGGGCAAGGCGGGCGGTCCGGTGGAATTTCGCGAGACACAGTCCGGGCAGCGGTTCGTGATTCAGCCGAATGCGGCGAGCGGCACGTTTCGGGCGATGCTGCCGGAAGGCAAGTACACGGTGCGTGCCGGCGGCGAGAGCGAGGTGCGCGGTTTCCTGCGCGGCGGGGTGTACGAATTGGATCTGCGGCCGGGGAAAGCGCTGGATATCGCGATGTCACGCGAGCAGGCTGCCGATGGAAAGGTCACCATCCGGATGCGCGCGCGGGGGAGCGGTGCGCACCATTTCGCGCTGCGGGCCGACAACCTGATTCTCGAGCGGCCGGAACAGAGCGTCACGCTGCGGCCTGGAGCCGAGGGCGCGGTGGAGTGGCATGCGCAGATAGCTTCGAAAGACACGCCGTGGGTAGCGGTGGTGGTGCCGGACGGCGACATCGGGCGGCGGCAGGAAGTGAGGGGCGCGGCGTGGGAGCAATGAGGGAACCAGGCGGGCCCCAGGTGGCCAGTCCCGAGTGCAATTGTCAAGTTTTATTGCAAAAAAACTTGACGTACGCCGTTCCGAAAGCAGATATTGAGACGTGCGAGAATCTTCCGTACGTTCCAGAGGCCCCGGTCATATCACTGCCTCCGTCCGCCGGCAGGTTGAGAAGGGTGGCGAACGGGTCTGGCGTCTTGAAGACTTCCGGGACCTTCCTTTTGCTGCCGTAGCGCAAGCACTCTCGCGCCTTGCGCGCCAGGGCGCCCTCGAACGGCTGAGCAAAGGGGTGTACTACCACGCTCGCGAAACGGCCTTCGGAAAGAGTCGTCCCAACCCTGTCGCAATGCAGAAGCTCGCGTCCAAACGCAGAAGCATCTTTCCAGCAGGGGCTTCCGCCGCAAATCTCCTCGGATTCACGACCCAGACGGCAAGCCGGAGGGAGGTCGCCACGAGCGCGCTTAGCCTACCCAGGAAGCTCATCGGCAGTGAAACTCTCATCCACACGAGGCGACCCGAAGCGTGGGCCACGCTTTCCGAGGCAGACGCGGCGCTACTTGATTTTCTGAGGCGAGCGGGCAAGACCAGCGAGCTGTCGCCGGCACAGACCGCCCGCAAGACCGCCGCGTTGCTATCCGAGAAAGGGCGATTTGAACGACTGTTCAGAATCGCAGAATCGGAGCCCCCGCGCGTTCGCGCTATGCTCGGGGCGATCGGTGAAGAGCTTGGCAAGAGTCCGACTGCACTACAGAAGCTCCGCGATTCTCTGAATCCGTTCTCCCGATTCGATTTTGGCCTCCTTGCCGAGTTGCCCTTCGCGCACCAATGGCAAGCCAAGCGGCGCCGTTCACATGAGACTATTTGAGCATCCCGATTTCGAGCAGGCGATCCTCCAGGCGGCGGAGTATTTCCGCGCGCAGGGATTGCGCTCCGCGATCATCGAAAAGGACTATTACGTTACGGAAGCACTGCGCGCCATCGCTGCAGTCGCCAACACCACCAACACCGGCAGCAAGATCATCTTTAAGGGTGGCACGAGCCTGTCCAAAGGATGGAGCCTCATCCAGAGGTTCTCGGAAGACGTCGACATCTTCCTTGATCCGCCCGCCTTTGAGCCACCGCTTGGCAAAAGGGCTATCGACCGGGAACTCAAGAGAATCCGCGACGCGGTTGGAGCGCACCGGGCGCTGACCTTTGTCGAAGAAGAGAGTCAGACGATCGGGGGATTTGGGCGCAACGACCGATTCTCGTATGAGCAGCGGTTCGGCGGTCCTGGCGAAGTCGCAAACCGTGTGCTGCTTGAAGCGGGCACTGCCAGTGGGCGCGAGTCCACCGCCGTCGTCGAGCTGAGCTCCTACCTCGGCCAGTTATGAGTTTCGCGAAGAGCGATGCCCTGTTTCCGCCGACGGATCCGACATGTTCATCGTCCGGCGGTGTTCGGCACGCCAGCCGGCAGCGGTGCGGGTTCCTGTGAGCTACTTCCCCAGTTGTGCCAGGGCACGTTCGGTGGCGGAAAGCATGGCCTCGGGGCCGACGGCGAGGCCCGTGGCTTCTTTCATCCACAGGTCGGGCGCGATACGTCCGATGCGCGCGACACGTTCGACCTCCGGACCGATCTTCCCCACCTTGCGCATATGTTCTTCGAGCTGGTGCGCAATCAGGTGCCCGATGGGGTAATCGGGCAGGTAGAGGAATGAGTCGATCATGTGCGAATAGATGCCGAGCAGAACCACGTCGCGCGTGTGGAACAACTGCGCACAGTATTGGTTCCAGACATCTGCGGAGATGCGCACCACAGCATTCTTCAACTCGGCGGGCGTGGCGTCCGGATGGTCGTACATCCAATGCCACACGGTCATGTCCACCACGGCGACGCCGGCGATTTCGTAAGTGGCCCAGAAATCGTTCAGTGTCCGCAGCGCTTCATCGCGCGCATCGCCGGGAGGAAGGCCGAGCAGCTCAAGATCCTTGTTCTGGAAGACGAAGGCGATCGCCTCGGTGAACGCCGTGTTGGGCACGCCGTTCAACAGCCAATGGTCCACGTTCTTCAGCGAGAAGGTCTGCTCTACGTTGTGGCCCATCTCGTGGACGGCGATGTTGTATCCCTTATAGTCCATGCCATTCGGGCCCACGCGAGTGCGCAGGTGCGCCGGCATGGTCCGCAACTGGCTGCCCCAGGCGTGGCCGGAGCCGCGCGCCGGATCGACCACGATGTTCGAAGCCAGGTAGCGCGCACGCTCCGGCGAGAACCCGAGAGCTTCGAAGAGACGAGGCATGTCGTGGTGATAGGCCTCGGGCGACGGATATCGCTTGCGCGTCATCTCGTCCAACTGCGGCTCGGTGTAGGCGCCGCGCGGCTTGAAGCCGCTGTACCAGATGTCGAACGGCTCGAGGGGACGCCCCAGCCGCTCCTGAATCATTGCGGCCACCCTGGGCGCCAGCGGGGAGCGCAGCACGCGCTCGAAGATATCGCGGGCGCGCGGCTCCGGGATCTCGCGCGCCTCGTCGAACAGCCGGGCCATGTGCGTGGGCACTGCCGGCGAGTAAGGGTCGACGAGGCGCATCGCGCGGAACCCGCCGAGCAGCACGGCGTAGCGCGTGTCCGGCTCGGGAGCGCTGCTCGCTTCAGCGGCGCGCGCCGGGCCGTCGTAGTCCTTCACGTCCGAAGCCCGCACCTCGTTCGTTTGCGGGTTCCAGTCCACGGCCGGATTGTTGACCACCGCCTTCGGGATGGTCTGGCGCACGATGTGCTGCATCACGGTGGCGATCATCCGCTGCCGCTCCAGGCCGTCCTTTTCGCCGTAATCCGCCTTGATCTGGTCGCGCAGGTTCCAGTGCGAAAGCAGGCGCATCCCGGGCGGGAACGGCCGGCGCCCGCCGCTATCCACCAGGTGGTGCATCCAGATGTTGTACTCGGCGATGTACTGCTCCGCGCGGGAGACTGCTTCGGTGACGGCGAGATTCACGTCCGCCGGAATGCGCTTTGAGAAGCGCTGCGCCAGGCGCGCCTCGGCCCAATGCCGCCTGGTCCATTGCGCGCCTTGCGTCAGGCGTTCGTCGAGCGTGGTCAGACGGAAGTTCAACAGCACCGTGAACGCGATCCTGTTGCGGAACAGGTCGTCGGTGACATGGGCGGAGGGATCGTACCCGGCGAACGCCTCATCGAGCGGCGTCACCGGCCCCAGGTCCAGGTCGGTCTGCGTGCGGAACTCGCGGCCGATTTCCGCCATGTGGCCGTCCAGTTGCTCCAGGAGTTTTTCGAAACGCGTGAACAGCGTGTCCACCGCCTGCGGCGTCCCGGCGAAGTTGGCCGTGACGAACTCCCCGAAGGCCGCGGCGTCGCCGTCATCGGCGCGCCAGAATTCGGCGGCCTGTTTCAATCCCCGCCGGGCGCGCTCGCCCTGATCCTCGCCGTACTGCTTCACCAATTGCTGTTCGAGCTTCGCGATCGAATTGTCCATCCAGTCGGGCCTCCGTGCCTGCCCGGCCGCGGCCGGTACAGTCAATGCCAGCACCACAGTCAGGGCCGGCCAACACTTCGGAACCACTTGCACACGTCCTCCGCTCCGCGCCGATTGCGCTCCCGGCAGTATAGCTTCTTACACCCCCGGCCGGCGCAAAAAGCCGGCGCCGCTCCGGACCTCGCAACCGCTGCTATAATCCGGTCAAGAGCTGAGAGGGACCGATGAGGGGAACTGTTTCGGCGCGCAGCTGTCGCGCTGCCATTCCGGTCCTGGCCCTGGCGGCTGGGTTCATAGTGTGGGGTATTGCCACCCGCCTCGCGTTTGGCGGCCCGCAGGAGGTGCGCGGCGAGCCCGCGGAGCTTCCCGTCCATGCGATGCTTCACCCCGGCGCGGCTGCGGGCGCTTTTCGGCTGGACGTACGCCTCGTAGTGATTCCCGTCACCGTCACCGACCCATTCGGGACGCCGCAGCGCGGAATTCCGCGCGAAGCGTTCGAACTCCTCGAGGACGGCGTCGAGCAGTCCGTCACCTACTTCGCCAGCGAAGATGCCCCGGTGTCGCTCGGCATCATCTTCGATTCGAGCGGCAGCATGGAGAACAAGCTCGAGCGCTCCCGCCGTGCCGTCACGGAGCTGCTGAAAACATCGATGCCCGGCGACGAGTTCTTCCTGGTGGCTTTTGCCGACGCGCCGCGTCTGGTGTGCGACTTCACGCGCGACGTCGATCGCATCGGCCAAGGGCTCGTCTCTCTTCAGGCAGACGGTTGGACGGCCCTTTTCGATGCCGTCTACTACTCGGTGCAGAAGCTCCGGCGTGCCCACAATCCCCGCAAGGTGCTGCTCATTCTGTCCGACGGCGGCGACAACAACAGCCGGTACTCGGAGTCCGAGACCCGCAGCCTGGTGCGCGAGGCAGACGCCTCCATCTTTTCCATCGGAATGCTCGGGCCGGGTGTTTCCGCCCGCTCGCTGCGCATCCTGCGCGATTTAGCGGAGGTGACCGGCGGCCGCTCGATGCCCGTGAAGAAAGCCGCCGAAATCCCGGACGCGATTGCGCGCATGGGCGCTGCCATTCGCAACCAGTACGTTCTGGGATACTACCCGAGCAATGCGGATAACAATGGCCGGTACAGGAAGGTGGAGGTTCGCCTCCAACAGCGCGAAAAGGCCCGGCCCCTCCGCGCCTCTTGGCGCTCCGGGTACTACGCGCCGGGCCGGTGAGTGCAAGCGGTCCCCGCCCGGTCGCCCCGGTCTATTTATTGTCCAGTAGCAATCTGATCCGGTCCACCGGGGTCTGTTGTGAAAACGGCTTCTGAAGGAAGGCCATGCCCTCTTTCAGAACACCGTGTTGGATGATGGCGTCCTCCGTGTGGCCGGACATGTAAAGCACTTTCATCTCCGGCCTTTCGTGCGAGAGCTGGACGGCGGCCACGCAACCGCTCATCCGCGGCATCGCGACACCGGTCACCATCAGGTGAACCTTGGGGCCGCCTTCGAATTCCCTGCGGACCTGTGGCTTCATGGCTGCGGCTTCCCCGGTGCCTGGGGCTTTGTTTTTTTTTGGGGCAGACCCCCTGGTCTGCGAGCCGACGCCCACGTCGGCTTTGTGGCTCCGGAGAACTCCGCTGGGCGGAGCGCACTATTCTGCCGAATGCACCGGCGCCGGCTTCCGCACGTCTACGTCACCGAACATCCTGTCTTTCTCACCTGGCGGCTCGAGGGCAGTCTCCCGCGGCATCGGCCGTTCCTATCAGATACGCTCTGCTCCGGGCAAGCCTTCGCCGCATTGGATCGCCTGTTGGATGAGGCCCGCACGGGTCCAACCTACCTCCGCCAGCCGGCTATTGCCGATCTGGTTGTTGAAGCCATCCGGTTCAACGCGGACAGCATCGGACATTATGCGCTGCACGCGTTCGTTGTTATGCCCAACCACGTCCACTTGCTCGTGACGCCTGCCGTTGCACTGCCGAAATTGACGAAGTCCTTGAAGGGCATCACCGCCAAGCGGGCCAACGCGATGTTGGGCTCGACGGGGCGGTCTTTCTGGCAGGCAGAAAGCTGGGACCGCGTGGTGCGGGACGGCAGGGAATTCGGGAGAATCCAGAACTATATCGAGCAGAACCCTGTGCGTGCAGGATTGGTAGCTCAACCCAGCGAATATCGCTGGTCGAGCGCAGGGTGGCCGGCGCGGGAGGCCGCCTGTCAACCAGCTTGGGGGGCACTCAGATAGCACCGAGACCAGAGGCAAGGAGCAGAGAGCCGACGAGGGCGCCGGCTCGCAGACCAGGGGGTCTGCCCCCCAAAAACAAAGGTGGACGCCGCTACTCGGCGGAGAACCTGTAAACGGTCGTGGTTTTGTACTGCCCACCGGCCTTCACGACCACGGAGGGAAAGCGCGGCTGGTTCGGCGAATCGGGATAATGTTGCGTCTCCAGGCAGAAGGCCCAACGCCGGCCATACACCTTGCCGCCCTTGCCCTTGACGGAGCCGTCCAGGAAATTCCCGGTGTAGAACTGAATCGCCGGCTCGGTGGTGAGCACCTCCATCACGCGCCCGGTCTTCGGCTCGCGCACCTTCGCGGCGAGAACCATACCTTCGCCGTTCTTGTTCAGCACGTAGCAGTGGTCATAACCGCGGCCCAGCTTCATCTGGTCGTCATCCGATTCAATGCGCGCGCCGATCGCCACGGGCTCGCGGAAATCGAGCGGCGTCCCGGCCACGGGCCTCAGTTCTCCGGTCGGGATCAGGCCGCTGTCCACCGGCAGGAAGCGGTCGGCATTGATCCGCATGGTGTGTCCGAGGATGTCTCCCTCACCCTGGCCCGCGAGGTTGAAATAGGAATGGTTCGTCAGGTTGACCACCGTGTCCTTATCGGTGGTCGCCTTGTAGTCGATCCGCAGCTCGTTGTTGTCCGTCAGCGTGTAAGTGACGGTCACATCCAAATTGCCTGGGTAGCCTTCCTCGCCGTCCTTGCTGAGATAGGCGAGCTCGATCTGGTTTTCTCCGAGCTTGCGGCCTTTCCAGACCACCTTGTCGAACCCTTTCAATCCGCCGTGCAGCGAGTTCTTGCCGTCGTTGACAGCCAGCTTATGCTCAACGCCGTTCAGGACGAACTTTGCTCCCCCGATCCGGTTGCCGTAGCGGCCGATGATGGCGCCGAAATAGGGGTTGATCTTCAGGTAGCCATCCAGGCCGTCAAAGCCGAGGACGACATCGGCGAGCTTCCCCTGCCGGTCCGGAACCTTCAGCGAGACGACGACGCCGCCATAGGTGGCGACCTTCGCCTCCATGCCCTTCTTATTGGTCAGCGTATACAGGCTTACCGATGTCCCATCAGCGGTCTTTCCGAATCCCTGTTCCATTACTTTGGCCCTTGCCTCTTTCGCGGTCACGAGCGCGCAGCACGCAAGTGCCGCCGCGACGATCGCGTTCGATAGTTGATGTCTTCGCATTGGAGTCTGCCTGGCGCGTTCCGCTTCAACTCCGGCGCGCCGGGCCGAAACGGAGCCGGTATCCAAGATACCGTTTACGGCGAGGGCGGGGCAATTGGCAGGAGTACGGCGCCGGTGGGAGCGACTCGCGGCCGGGGAATTCGACTGCCGGGAAAACGCGCGCAGCGCTGCGAATGATTCGTGGCTCGTTCCCCAGTAATCGGGCAATCGGTTCCGGTATACTCCAGACGTGACAAAAACGCTGGAGAAGGTTCCGATGATTGCCCTGCTTGGCCTCGCGGTGCTGGTGCCGGGCTTGTTCGCTCAGAAGCCGGTGGGCGTGAAGGTCGCAATCGACGCGGGGAAACCGGTCCGCACGATGCGCTCAGGCATCGGCGCCTCGTGGCACGCCATCGATGCCACCCTGCCTGGGCGCAAAGAGGACGGCGACTCGTGGTCGGGCAGCGCCTGGGGCGCCTTCCCCGATCCCGATGACGAGGCACGCTGGCAGGAACTCTATCGCCACGCGAACTGGCTCGGGCTGGACTTCTGCCGCGTCGAGCTCGAGCAACGGATGTACGAGCCCGCCAAACGCCAGTTCTCCTGGGACAACCGCGAGATGCGCATCCTCTATCGCATCCTCGACTGGGCGGAGCGCAACGGGAGCGACGTGTTTCTGCAGCAGATGTGGTCCGACGTCGCCTGGAACGCATACCCCGAGCTGGCAGGCGACGCGGTTGGCCGCCTCCGCAGCGCGCCCTATTCCATCGACGAATTCGCGTACGGACTCGCAGAGATGGCCGCGCACCTGGTTCGCACGAAGGGCTACAAGTGCATCCGCTGGCTCTCCATCAACAACGAGCCGGGCCACGGAGAATTCTCCTGGTTTCAGGACGGGGCCATGCGGCCGGTATCCATCACGCCGGCCCTGCAGGCTGTCCGCCGCGAGCTTGACGCGCGCCAGATCGATGTGCCGCTCGCCGGCCCGGACTGGACCGATCTGCCGCCGCTCGAGCCTGCGCGCATCGATTTCGATCCGTGGATCGGCGCTTATGATCTACATTCCTACGACGCCGTGTTCGACACCATGGGCGGCAGCGGCTACCAGTTGCGCGCCGCTGTGCCGCGGCTCGAGGCCTGGGCGCGGTGGGCGCACGACCGGAACAAGCCGTTCTTCCTGAGCGAACTCGGCACCATGGGTTTCGGCTGGGGGCATGACGACACCGGCCCGGCCAGCTACGAATCGGGCCTCAAGGATGCCTCGCTCGTTTTGCGCGGGATCAATGCGGGAGTGGACGGTTTCAACCGCTGGAGCTTTGTGAATCGGGGTGACCTCGACGGCCAGTGGCAACTGCTCGACACTTGGGATGCCGATGCCGGGCGGCTGCTGCCGGCGTTCCGTCCACGCCCGAACGCCTATTACTTGTACGGGCTCCTGTCGCGGTTTTCCGCGAAGGGTTCGGCGGTCCTGCCCGTGCGCCTCGATGCTCCCTTCGGCCCGCACGACCGGAAGCTCGTGGCCGCGGCGCTGAAGAGTCCCTCGGGCCAGCTCACGCTTTATGTGCTGAATGAAACGCATCGCGATGTGGACGCCGCAGTGGTGTTTGAAGGGCTTCAGACGGTGACCGTCCTGCACCGCTACGCGATCACGCGCCAGGAGCGGGACCGGGCGGACGTACAGGTCGGCCCCGGCGCTCTGTTCTCTCTGAACGCCTCCGCCGCGGCCTTTCAAGACCGCGTTCCCGGAATGAGTCTGGTGGTTTATTCGACGTACAAGCTGGGCCCCGGCGATCCGGGGATTGCATCTGAGGCGCGCGACTAGTCCGCATCTCTCACACGCTGTCTGCAACGCATTAGCGATCTGCCCTGGGCGCTAGCGGGCCGCCGTCCCGCGGGCCGCGCGGTATTTTTTTCGCTGGCGGCAGAAACTTCCCTTCGCCGGCCGAATCCAATTCGGTAAGCGGTAATCGCTTCTGCTGCGGATCCATCTCTGGCCACTGAATTGCTTATGGAGACTGCAGCGCTGCCGGGCGCGAAGCCCGCGCGGGCAGCGGCCGGATAAGAGGGGAGCACATCCATGAGGTCAGCTATGAACTTCGGCTTGGCGACGCTGCTCGTCCTGCCTGCTGCGGGCTGTGCGCAGGAACGCCATTCCGCCGGAAGCACCGCACCGGGTTCGAACACGCTCAGACGCACCCGCCAGGCGGAAGAGCGCCCGGGCGAACGAGCAGAGTCCGATTCTGAGGCGGGGCGCCGCCGCCTCGAGTCTGTCACCTGGGACTCGGTCAAACACCAGCTCACGTGGGTGATCTCCCAGGGTGACAGGAAGGACGGCGCGTCCTACAAACCGAAGGCTACCGAGTCCTACGTGATCAACATGGATGACGCGACTATGACGTTCAGCGGCGAGACCCGCCGGTTCAGCAAGGAAGAGGCGGCTAACGTCCACGTGCTCATGGACCTCATCTCGAAGTACGCCGTGGATTCCACCGTGTGGTGGGACGACGGGCAGGGCGAGCCCGTGAACGGCGACGGCAAGACTCCGGCAAAACCGAAGCGCAAGATGCCGCGTAATTCCGACAGCGACGACAACGTCGCGACGCTGCACGTCTCCGCGTTGAAGGCGGCCGAGGCCAGCGCATTATCCGCGCTCGAACTCGACATGAGGATCACCTCGATGGAGCAGAAGCTCACCCGGCTCAAACAGCTCCGCGAGGCCATGGCCACCGAGGCGGATGTAGCGCGATTCTAGGCCGGATTCAGAAGAGGCCGGTGGCGTCCAGGAGACGCCATATCGGCTCGGGCAGGCGGAAGAGGCCGAGAAGTTTGCGTTCGCGTGCGGCGGAAACCGGTTCTTCCTCGGGCCTGGTCGAGGCGTAGTACGCGAGCAAGTCCCACTCGTCGTAATCAATGGCGCGGGCGTACTGACGGATGTAGCTCTGATTGAAAACGCCGCCGGGGAGCGCGTCGAAATTCGCTTTCTCGATGGCGCGCAAATAGGCTATCGAAATCTTTGTCTTATCCGCGATCTGATCGAGCGTTATGCCCTTCTGTTCCCGAATCGTCGAGAGGTCGGGCAGCGCTACCATTGTTGAGCTTGAGCCGCGCATGTGACTGGGCCCGCCACCTCGTACTCTTCGGCCAACACGTGCCGTATCTTAAACCGGGCGTGAGAACTTCTCTTGCATCGTACTGAAACACCACATTTACCACGTAACGGTCTTTCGTGGGGAGGGGAAACGCTCTTGTGGGGGGACAGTCGTACTAGGCCGTCTTTCCCTGTGGCACGGACTTCGGTTGCGCGAGCGAATCCGGCTTGCGCCGGTGCAGGCGGGACATAGGAAACTCCCGTACCGTGCGCGACAGGGTTTCTATTCGAAACGGCTTCCGAATGAAGCCGAAGCCGTGTTTTTCTATGTCGGTCCGGACGGCATCGATTTCACACTTTCCGGACATGTAAATAACGCCCGTGGCCGGAAAATGGGACGCGACGCGTCCCACGAGCTGGATACCGTCCATTCCGGGCATCACGATATCCGTGAGGACGAGATCCACGGCGCTCCGCGATTCCAGGATCCCCAGTGCCTGGGCGCCGTCGCCGGCTTCGAACGTGGTGTAGCCTTCGCGGGACAGTACCCGCATGACGAGCGACCGGATCTGCGGCTCGTCGTCAACGACAAGGACAGTGGTTGCGGGTGCCACTCGTGCATTTATAGTCTTTCAAGGTTTGCGAAAGCAACTGAATTAATTCCGCTGAGCTACTACTCGGACGGTGACGGTCTGATCGTTTAAATGGCCGCCCGCCGACACCACAAGGCGGTAGTGCGTCGTAGCCGAAGGGGTCACGGAGACACACTTCCGAAGGTCGGCGCCCATATCGCCCGGTTGCGGCTCGATGCGAACGGAGTCGGCTGCCCGGACCGAATAGCACAAGGTAACCGGCTGATTGGCGGATACTTCGTTGCTGCTCGCTGCAAATGCCTCAATCGGTCCATCTGCTTCAGGCGCCGCGGGTTGCGTCGTGGCGCGCGCCGCAGCGTGCCGGGGCACAACCTGGATCGACAACGTTTGTGACACACGCGAGCCGTCGGCTCCCAGGGCTTCGAGCCGGTACGTAGCGGTGTGCCGCGGCACGATCGAAACGCAGCGGTTCTCGGCCGGCTGGATCTGCTCGACGGCCGGCTCGAGGTGCACGGCCGCTGCGTTCTCCACGCCGTAGCACATCAGTATCTTGTCACCCTGCTCAACGGCGCCCGGACTCGCGTAAAACTGGACAATCCTGACCGGATCTCTACGTTTTGCGGGCGCCGCGGTGGAATGCGAATCAGACGAGCAGCCTGCCAGCAGCAAGATCCCCAGGAGGGGCGAGGCGATCGCGAGGAAACGCACCACCTCCTCATTGTCGAATATCATGTCGGCCTTTGTTATTCTCGGACCAGACCGGGGCGAAGGGCCCGGAGCCATGGGGCGAAAACTCAAGCTGATTGTCCGCATCGTTGAGGTCCGGTAGCGCTAATGGAAGCCATACGAATCGCGGGTGCCGGACCGGCCGGAACCGCCGCGGCGCTCGCGGCCCTGCGCGAGGGTGTGGAGGTGGAACTTCGCGACCGGTCGTCCTTCCCCCGCCACAAGGTTTGCGGCGAGTTCATTTCGCCGGGCGCCGCCGGCGTGTTCGAGCGGCTGGGAGTATGGCGCGAGTTCGAGCAGGCCCGTCCCGCGGCCATTCGCCGCTTCGAGCTGCATCTCGGCGGGCGATCGAAAGCTTGCGCGCTGGGCGAGCTTGCGTTCGGCTTGAGCCGCTACCGGCTTGACCATCTGCTCTTGAATGCTGCTGTGGCGCGCGGCGCGGTTCTCGTCCGTGGCGGAGCGGACCGCCCCGACATCCTCGCGACCGGCAGGACGCCACACGCCGCCACGCGCGGCCGGCGCCTCTTCGGGTTCAAGGCGCACTTCCGCGGGCCGTCAACCGATGCGGTCGAGTTGTTCTTCCACCAGGGCGGCTACACCGGAATCAACGGGATCGAGGACGGCTTCACCAACGTATGCGGGCTCGCGTCCGAGGAGATGCTGCGTGCGCACGATTTCGATTTCGATGCCGTGCTGCGGCTTGCGCCCGCGCTCGCCGAACGCGCAGGCCCTCTCGAGCGCGTGACCGAGTGGCTGGCCGTCGGCCCGGTGACCTTCGGGAAACAGTTCACCAGTGCCGCGCCGCCGTACCGCGCAGGGGATGCCCTCGGCTTCGTGGATCCTTTCACGGGAACCGGCATTCTCAACGCGCTCATCACGGGGAGGCTGGCCGGGGTTGCCGCCGCGCGCCGCCTTCCGGTGGAGGCCCACCTCAGTGAGTGCCGCCGCGCGGTCGAGCGCCCCTTCGCGGTCTCGGCGCTGGTGCGCCGCGCTGTCTCCAGCGGCTGGGCCGAAACGCTGGCGGGCGTGTTTCCGGCGCAACTCCTGTTCCGGCTCACACGGCCTCACACCGCATAGCGTCAGTTTCCGTTCGCGGCGCGGGAACGAGACCAGTCGATGGGCTCGACGCGGCCGACCAGGAAGATATACGCCGCGGCTCCGACGACGAACGCGATGCAGACCGCGACGAACGCGTAGAAGAAACTGCCCGTGTACTGGCGGATGGCTCCGGTGATGTAAGGCGCGAGAACCCCCGCGATGTTCCCGATGCAGTTCTGCATGCCGGTCCACTTACCCGCGGCCGGTCCGGCGAGGGTCTGCGTGATGGCCCAAACGTTCGACGAGAACAGGCCATAACAAACGCAAGAGGCCGTGATGAGGCAGATGGAAAGCACGCGGTCGGGAATGAGGGACGCCGGCAGGATGAGCGTTGCCAGGAGCATGCCGGTGATGGCGAAGCCCTTCCGCACGCGCGTCGTATCTCCCCCGCGCGCGATCAGACGGTCGGACGCCCAGCCGCCGAACACCGACATGAGCGCGATGCCCGTGTAGGGCAGAGAGCCGTAAACCGCCATGGCCGAGGTGCTGAACTTGCGCTCGTCCACCAGGTACCAGGGGAGGGAAGTGACGATGAAATACCACGCGTAGTTGGCGCAGAACAGCGCCAGGAATGTGCCCCAGGCATCGCGCCGCCGCGCAATCTCGAGGAAACCCGGCCCGCCGTCTTCGCGGCGGACGCGCCGGCTGGCTGCCGTCCCGCGCGGAATCACCAGGGTAAACGGGACGAGCCACAGGAGCGCGCCGAAGCCGAGCGCGAAAAACAGCGATCGCCATCCCCAGCGAGCGACTACCAGCCCACCCACCAGCGTGCCGAGCGCTGGGCCGGCCTTGGAGCCTGCATCGAGGAGCGCGTTCGCGATACCACGGTGGCGGGCGGGAAAATCGCAGGCGATGATGCGCGAATATGCCGGGTATGCCATCGACTCTCCGGCGCCGAGCGCGAGGCGCAGCGCGAAGAGGACGCCGAAGCTGGCAACGAATCCCGTGAGCGCGGTGGCGAGCGACCACAACAGGAATCCGGCGGCATAGACCCAGTACACGTTGTACCGGTCCACCAGCCACCCGCCCACCAACTGCAGCAGAGCGTAAGACCAGAAAAAAGCGCCTAGCAGCAAGCCGATTTGCGACGGGGCCAGCGAAAGCTCGCCGGTAAGGTTGTTCCTGCCGGAATCCGCCACGGCGACCGAGAGATTGCTGCGGTCGATGTAGTTGATGAAGATCGATGCCACCAGCAGTCCGAGGAGCACCCACAACGAGCGTTGCGCGATGCGGGGCGCTGCGCCTGCGGCGGTCATGCGAGCCACTGTAGCATGCGGCGGAACCGCGGAGCTTTCACAGGCGCGAAGCCGCGGGATCGCGCGCGTCGATGATGTATACTCTCGGGGACCGGGCGCAAGGACGTCCGGTCGCCACGCCAATGGATGCGACGGCTACGAGTGCAAAAGATATCACCGGCCAACCTCCGGGAGTACCCGTCCAGCAGCGCTACCTGGCGCTCGACGCCTATCGCGGCTTGATCATGCTGCTGCTGGTGTCGGGCGGCTTCGGGCTTCACAAACTGCCCCCGACTCCTTTGTTTCAGGCCCTCGCGCAGCAATTCGAACATCGTCCGTGGGGCGGCGCGGTCTTCTATGACCTGATCATGCCGGCCTTCCTCTTCATGGTGGGTGTCGCCATGCCGTTCTCGCTGGGACGCCGCATGGAGGAGGGTGCGAGCTTTCGCAAGCTCCTCGGCCATGTCGCAAAGCGCAGCCTGACGCTGCTGGCGATCAGCCAGGTGCTGCTCTCGATCGAAATGAGCCGGCCGCACCTGCAATTTCACAACGTGCTGACGCAGGTCGCGGCCACTTACTTCCTCTGTTTTCTGTTGATGCAGCTCCGCTTCCGGTATCAGGCGATCGCAGCCCTTGCTCTGCTGGCCGCGCACTCGGCGGTTTATCTGTTGTTCCCGGGTGCGGATGGCGCGTTCCAGCAGCACACGAACATCGGCGCAGTTATCGACAGGGCCATCATGGGCCAGAACTACGCCTGGCCCTGCAACAATATCAATTTCATTTCGGAGACTGCCGGCGTCCTGTTCGGCGTCTGGACTGGACAACTCCTCCGCGGAGCACGGCCCCAGATGGAGAAGCTCAGGATCCTCGCTGCGGGCATGGTGCTGGCCTTCGTCTCGGGTCTGTCCCTCTCGCCCCTCGTTCCGATCAACAAGTGGCTGTGGACCGCGTCCTACACGCTCTACACGACGGGCTGGGTTCTGGCCGGTCTGCTGGTGTTCTATCTCGTTGCCGAAATCCGGGGAATTCGCAAGCCGATGTTCCCGCTGGTGGTCATCGGGATGAATTCGCTCTTTGTGTACTGCACCGGCGAGCTGTTCCGGAGCTGGCTCGACAAGTCGCTGAAAGTGTTTACGAGAGACTTCGCGTTCCTTGGCACGGCCGCGCCGGTGGTGCAGGCGTGCGCCGTCCTCGCGGTCATCTGGTACCTGAGTTACTGGCTCTACAAGCGCAAGATCTTCATCAGGGCGTGAGGCTCGAGCGGTTGCTGCGGTGCGCGCTCACTTGCGATGGGCTCTGCCCACGCGCTTCGCTCGAGGCAGAGCAGTCAGCCCCCATCGCGCTCCGGCACGGCGCGGATGATGTATTCGTCAAACTCCGCATCCACCACACGAATGTATTCGGGCCGCACCTCGACGCAGTTCACATCCGGCGCATACCGCCCCGCAACGGAGCAGTGCGACATGACGGATGCTACCGGGATCAGGCCTCTCACCGTGGCGGTTCCGTCCTGCCATCCGCGCTCGAGCACCAGGCCTTCCGAGAGCACGTACTCGAGGAGGGCCTGCGCGGTTTCAAACCCCGTGCTCCTCTTGCCGAGGCCCAGCCAGTCCGCGATCAACCGGTAGGTGAATCCCCAAAGCGGGACATCGTTATTGAGGTCCAGAGCCGGGAACCGCATCTCGACCGGCATCCCGGGCACGCACCGCAGATAGTGCCGTGCGGGATCCAGCAATGTGCGGAGCGGCACCCACAGAGTCTCCGCCGTTTCACGCGGGCAGGGAACGGCTGGCAATTCCTGATCCACTTCGAATACGAATGGAGCTACCAGCAGGAACGGTCCCGACCTGCGGCGCGCGAAGGTGTGCAGCAGGGCGGTCCGCATGGACTCACGGCGCAGCCGGATGCCGCACTCCTCCTCCAGTTCCCGCAGCGCCGTATCCAGCAGTGCGACATCCGACGGATCGCGCCGGCCGCCGGGAAACGACCAGTGCCCGGACGACGGGTCCTCCGGCCTCTCCGTCCGCCGGATCAGCAGGACGGACGGGTCCTCACTCCGTGTCCGTACGATGGCAACCGCCGCATCCGGCTCCCTCATCTCATCTATCTTAGCCCGCGTTTTTTCAGAGGCTGTCTGTTGCAGCGTGCGGCACGGGAGGTCCGGCAGGGGTGGGCGCAAGGGACCGGCCGCCACCGGTCCCCATCTCTGGACGTCAACGACTACGGTTTCGGCTGCTCGGGCTTGGGCTGATCGGGACGGCGCGGCTTTGGCATCGGCTTTCGCGGCAGCATCTGCGGACGCGTCGCCGCGTTGTACAGGAACGAAGCCACGATTGCCGAGGACTGCATCAGGTCGCCGGCCTGGACGTGATCGTACACGTCCATGTTGGTGTGGTGCGTGCGCGAGCCGTAATCGAGCGGGTCCTGAATGAACTGGAAGCCCGGCAGGCCGACGCCGTCGAACGACTGGTGGTCCGTCCCACCCGTGCGGCGGATACTGACCGTCGTGGCCCCGAGGTCTTTGAAGGGCGCCAGCCAGGCTTCGAACACCGGGCGCAGCATGTCGTTGTCCTGAAGATAAATGCCGCGGATCTTCCCAGTGCCGTTGTCGTAGTTGAAATACCCGGAGACCCTCGAGTACTCGGGTTTCAGCTCCATGGTCTCGCGGTCGGCGAAGTGCGCTTTCACGTACTCGCGCGAGCCGATCAGGCCCTCCTCCTCGGCGTCCCACAGGCCGATTCGCACGGTGCGGTCCATCTTCACGTTCAGCGCTTTCAGGATGCGCACGGCTTCCATGGCTACGGCCGCCCCGGCTGCGTTGTCCGTTGCGCCGGTGCCGGTGGCCCAGGAATCCAGATGCCCGCCGACCATCACGACCTCGTCCTTCTTGGCGCCGCCGGGCAGGTTCGCGATCACGTTCACTCCGTCCACCTCGTCGAGAATTTTGGAACGCAGGTCGATCTCGAGCTTCACCGGGATATTCTTCTCGACCAGGCGTGCGATGCGGTTGTAGTGCTCCGACGCCAGGCCGATGGACACCGGCGGAACGGGTTCTTTCGCATCGCGGGAGCCTGCGGGACCGGAGAAGATCGTTCCGTCGTCACCGTTCGCGCCGCCCGCGCTCACAACCGCCAGGACACCCTCGTCCTTCAGGAACTGGATGAACTTGAGCCTGTTCTGCCGGTAATCCTCCATGTTCCGGGGCCGTTCTCCGGGCCGCTGCGGCCCCATCATGAAGCGGTCGCGCTCGCCGGGCTCCGGCGCCATCGCGCGGGAAACCAGATCGGCATCGGTGTACCGCTTGGCGTCCGGTTCCAGGTGCAGCTTCAGTTCGGGCGCCGCTTGCGTGAAAACGATCTTGCCCTTGAGCTTGCCCTTGTACTTCTCGCCTTCCTCCACGGTCCGCATCGGCGCCACGAGCACCTCGCCCGTCATCGGCCCGTCCGTCCCGGGGCTCCAGGCCAGCGGCACGGCGATGAGCGTGGTCTCCTGCGGTTCGATCATGTTGACCGAGATGCGGCTCCATGTCCACGTGTGGCCGAAGGCGCCCCACTTCTCGGTCTTCGCATCCTCGAGCCCGTACTCCTTAAGGGTCTTGACGGCCCAGGCGGCGGCTTTCACGTAGTTCGGCGAATCCGCCAGCCGCGGCCCGTAAACATCGGTCAGGTAGAAAACGTGGTCCATGACCTTCGAGTTTTCCAGGGCCTCGGACCTGATCCTGTTGACCACAGACAGGTCCACGCGCTCCTCCTGGGCACGGAGCGCGAAAGGCAGGCTGAAAATGGCGATGGCGACAAAGAGCTTGGTCTTCATGGTGGAAGGAAAGAGCATAACAGACCTGTAGGCGATTCAGACAGTTGCCCGGTTACCGCGGGTGCGCGACTTGAAAGTGGCGAGACTCCGAATTCCCAAGGAAAACGCGGGTATCTGAGCGTAGTGGTACGCAAGGACGCTACACCAGCCCGGAGGGCGACACAGAGTAGCCCATGGCGTAAGCCATGGGAAAAGCGGCGTGTCCGGAAAAGCCCCCGGAGGGGGCGGAAGATGGCGACGTCGCGATCTTCCGCCCCGTGCCGGGGCTTCATGAATCTGGCGACTCCCCATGGCTCACGCTAGCGGCTACTCTCTTGCGCTCTTACGAGCTTTGATTCAGACACTACAGAATCCCCACTTTCTTGTCGCACACCCCGGTTACCGCGCCCGGAGATCCTCTGCGACTTCGCGGCGCCGGAGAGCATCCAAATCATTTCGGACGGCGCAACAGGCCGAGCACGCGCGACGGCATTGAGGAGTTCCATCGCCTCAATAGGGTGGATAATGAAGTATTCGCGCGGTCGTTCGCGCCTGCGCGCCACCCAAAACTGAAAAAGGGAGGGGACTTAACCATGCCAGCACTCAAAGGAACCAAAACGCACGGCAATCTGAAGGATGCGTTCGCCGGGGAATCCCAGGCCAACCGTCGCTACCTCTATTTCGCGAAGCAGGCCGACATCGAAGGCTACCCTGACATCGCCGGGCTCTTCCGTGACACGGCTGAAGGTGAGACCGGCCACGCTCACGGCCACCTGGACTACCTGAAGCCGGTCGGCGACCCCGCCACAGGCCTGCCCATTGGGGATACGCAGTCCAACCTGGAAGCGGCTGTCGCCGGCGAGACACACGAGTACACGGACATGTACCCCGGGATGGCGAAGGTCGCCCGCGAAGAAGGCTTCCTGGAGATCGCGGACTGGTTCGAGACCCTGGCGAAGGCCGAGAAGTCACACGCGGGCCGCTTCACGCAGGGCATGAAAGCAATTGCGTGACAGCGCGGCCGGATGCGGGGAGCGCGCATTGAAGCCCGCCGGTTCCGGCCGTCGACTCCGAAGCGGCCGGCGAGCGGTTGACGGCTGCCTGCCGCCCCACAAAGACTCGAGCTCATTTCCATGTCCGCCATCAAGGGTGCACCTACCACCGGACTGACATACGACCCGAACGATCCGAGGTACTGGGACGAAGCCGGGCTGCGCGGCGAGATCGAGCGCGCTTTCGACATCTGCAACGGCTGCCGCCTCTGTTTCAACCTGTGTCCCAGTTTCCCCGCGCTCTTCCAGGCCGTCGAGCGGCAGGAAGACGCCCGCAAGGTGACCGCGGCCGAAATCGATGCCGTCATCGACAATTGCTTCCAGTGCAAGATCTGCTACGTCAAGTGCCCGTACACGCCGGACGACAAGCACGAGTTCCAGCTCGACTTTCCGCGGTTGATGCTGCGTGCGAACGCGGTCCGGCGCAGAAAGAGCGGGATTCCGTTGCGCGACCGCCTGCTTTCACGGCCGGCGCTGATGGGCAAGGCTGCGGGCATGTGCGCCGGGATGGCGAACTGGGCCAACCGGCAGCCGCTGCTGCGCGCCGGCCTCCAGGCTACGCTCGGAATCCATCGCGAGAAACTCCTGCCCGATTTCCACGGCGAGACGTTCGAGGACTGGTTCCGCAAACAGCCGCCGCCGCCGGGCGACCCGAACCGCGCCGTTCTGTTCTACACGTGCTCGGTGAACTTCAACGAGCCCCAGGTGGGGAAGGACACCGTGGAGGTGTTCTCGAAGAATGGCATCTCGCTCAACTGTCCCAAGCAGAACTGCTGCGGCATGCCCGCCCTCGAGCACGGCGATATCGAGTTTGCGAAGAAGCTGGCCGGGCAGAACGTCGCGGCGCTCTTGCCTCACGTCCGCGAAGGCAAGAAGGTCGTTGCGATCGATCCGACCTGTTCCTACACGCTGCGCAAGGAGTATACGGCGCTGGCCGGCACCCCGGAAGCCGCCGAAGTCGCCGGCGCGACGATGGACATCTGCGAGTTCCTGTTCCAGCTCAAGCAGGAAGGGCGGTTCTGCCGTGACTTCCGATCGACGCCGGGCAAAATCGCCTACCACGTGCCCTGCCACTTGAGGGCGCAGAATATCGGTTACCGCTCGCGCGACCTGATGCGGCTCATCCCGGGCGCGAAGATCCAAATGGTGGAACAGTGCTCGGGCCACGACGGCACGTGGGCCATGAAGAAGGAGTTCTTCCCGCTCTCGATGCTTGCGGGCAAGAAGGCATTCGACGGCATGAAGGATGCGGAAGCCGACGTGTTCGCGAGTGACTGCCCGCTGGCCTCGATCCAGATCGATCAGGCGGTGGGCCGGCGCCCCATTCATCCTATTCAGGTCCTGGCGCGCGCCTACCGCCCGGACGGCTTCCCTACACCTGTCGAGCAGATCCAGTCATGAAACCAGTCGAGATCATAGACATCAAGAACATCGCCGACTACGAGCTCGAGCGCAAGACGTTCCGCCCCTTCGTGATGGCGCTGAAAGACCGCCGCCGCATCCGGGTGGGCGGCCACCTCACTTTCCTGTTCGAGAACCGCGACACCGTGCGTTATCAGATCCAGGAGATGATGCGCGTGGAGCGCATCGTCGAGCCAGAGGCTATCCGCCACGAGATGGACACTTACAACGAGCTCATTCCGTTCCGGGGGGAATTGTCGGCCAGCCTGCTGATCGAGTACGACTCGCCTGAGGAGCGCGATGTCCGGCTGCGCGAGCTACTGGGACTCGAGGATCACGTGTGGCTCGCGGTGGGCGCTCTCAAGCAGTCGAAGGCGCGTTTCGACACGCGGCAGATCTCGAGCGACCGCCTGAGCTCGGTGCAGTACATCAAGTTCACTTTGTCTCCGGAACAGCGCGCCGCGTGGCATAGGGGCGCCCGCATCGTTGTCGATCACCCGAAGTTTCAGGCCGAGGCCGCTCTCACGGCCGGGCAATTGGCGGAGCTGGTGAAAGATTTCGAGTAACGCCGCCGCGCTCTCTTCTAACCACGCGTACGCGGTTCCGAGCCGCGGACGCGTGGGGGAGGCGTCCCGGCCTGTCTGTGAAGCCTCTTCACTTCAGCACGGCATGATTCGGGTCCGCTGTGGCTCGCGCTTGCAACCCAGAATGGCCGCCTTGTATCAGGGCATGGCTTCAGCCGTGCTGCAAAGCCCAGCCAATCACTGGGCTTCAGCCCCTGGTGCCCGTCTCCTCGCCAGGGGCTAAAGCCCGATTCCTCTCCGTATCGTTACGGCACGGCTGAAGCCGATGCCCTGATACAAACCGTTCATATCCTGATGCGCTCCCAAATAGAGACTCCAAGGACGGAGCAGGCCTCCTGACCTGTTTTTGCACCGACCTGCGGGTCCGCTCGCAGGCGAGGGCCCAACAAACCGACCGGCGGGGACGGTCGTCCACTTAGCCTGCTACGCGGGCCGTCCTGACGGGGAAGACGCGGCTGCGATTCCGCGGAAGTAGGCGATCGTTTCGCACAGTCCTTCCTCGAGCCCGACCTTCGGCTCCCAACCGAGCAATCGCCGTGCTTTCGTGATATCCGGACGCCGCTTTTTCGGATCGTCTTCCGGTAGCGGTTCGAACATGATCGGGCTCTCGGCGCCGGCGAGCGCACGGATGCGTTCAGCGAACTCGAGGATCGTCATTTCCTGCGGGTTGCCCAGGTTCACCGGGTAGCGCTCGTCGGATTGCGTCAGGCGGTGAAGCCCGTCCACGAGATCGGAGACGTAGCAGAAACTGCGCGTCTGCGATCCGTCGCCGTATACCGTGAGTGGCGCACCGCGGAGCGCCGCTTCGAGGAACTGCGGAACCACGCGGCCGTCGTCCAGCTTCATGCGCGGGCCGTAGGTGTTGAAGATACGCGCGATGTTCGTGCGCAGGCCGTGCGTGCGGTGCCACGCCATCGTGAGTGCTTCGGCAAAGCGCTTGGATTCGTCGTAGCACGAGCGCGGGCCCACCGGATTCACGTGCCCCCAGTAAGTCTCCTTTTGAGGATGCTCTAGCGGATCGCCGTAACTCTCCGAGGTGGAGGCGAGCAGGAAGCGCGCGTTGTGCCGCTGCGCCATCTCGAGCAGATTGCGCGTGCCGAGCGCGCCGGCGTCCAGCGTCTCCACAGGATGCTCCAGATAGTCCTTCGGGCTGGCAGGAGAGGCCAGATGCAGCACGCCGTCGATATTCCCATCCACGTTGAACGGTTGAGTCACGTCCTGTTCGAGCAGGCGGAACTTCGGGTGGCCCTCCAGGTGCGCCACGTTCCGCGGCGAGCCCGTCAGGAAGTTGTCGATGCCGAGGACGGTATGGCCGTCTGCGAGAAGCCTGTCTGCAAGGTGCGAGCCAATGAATCCGGCCGCTCCGGAAAGAATGAGCCGCAAAGCTCCCCCTTGGTTTCGATTGTAGCTTGCCGCCCGCGCGGGCCGGAAGCCCGGCGCCGACAGCGCTCCTGCCGCGCATCGGTGAGCTAAGGCCCAAGTGCTGGTGTTCGCGCGCCTGTAGCTGTCCACGTGAGCGAGGCGAACTCCCACCGTGCTATAAAGGAGTCTGTCCACCCGGTACGGGCGCGTAGCTCAATTGGCAGAGCAACTGACTCTTAATCAGTAGGTTGAAGGTTCGATTCCTTCCGCGCTCACCACCAAAATCAGTTACTTACGAGTCACTTCACGGGCTTACTTTCGGGCCTGGCAGCAACCCTGGCAGCAACCGGACGCCGAGGCTGTAAGATGGCGTCCATCTGGTCCGCAACATCCTGCTGCATGGCCGGGATGACGTGGCTGTACGTGTTCATGGTCAGACTGATCTGGCTGTGCCCGAGGATCTCCATGACGAGTCGCGCATGCACGCACTGGGCCAGCAGCAGGGTTGCACAGGTGTGCCGCAAATCATGGAAGCGAAGGCGCGGCAGGCCGGCGTTCTGAAGGGCCGTCTGGAGTCGGTGGGTGACGTTGCAGCTATCGAGTGGTGTGCCAACGATGGTCCCCGCGCGCAGCGTTCTGCTCATCCAAAACGCTCACCTCTATTTCCGCAAGGAGGACGTGATCCAGGGGATCTGGAACCTGCGCGACACCTTCAAGGCGAACGGGCGTACGCTGGTCCTGCCCGGCGCGCTCGGCATGACGCTGCCGGCCGAACTCGCGCAGGACACGGTCATCCTCGATGAACCGCTGCCCTCGGCCGCAGAACTGGCCCGGATCATCCAGGCGCAGTTCGAGGGCGCCGGCGCCACCGAGCCGAATGAGAACACCCTTGACCGCGCCGTCGACGCCGTCTGCGGCCTGGCTGCGTTTCCCGCCGAGCAGTGCGTGGCCATGTCGTTCCTCCGCCGCGGCGAGCGGATCGAGCTCGACATCGACGCTCTCTGGGAGCGCAAGCGCAAGATGGTTGAAAACGTCAAGGGCCTCTCGGTCTGGCGTGGCGGGGAGACCTTCGCCGATATCGGCGGCGTCGAGACCATCAAGACGTTCATCTCTGATCTGATGCAGGGCGAGGATCCGCCGCGGGTTGTCGTGCTGCTCGATGAATTCGAGAAGGCCATGGCGGGGAGCGAAGGCACGGACACCTCCGGCACCGCGCAGGAGATGCACGGCTCTCTGCTCTCGGAGATGGAAGACCAGCAATACAGCGGGCTCATCTTCATCGGCGTCGCCGGCTCACCGTCCTCCCCGGAGGACTCGTGAAGCTTGAGACCGACCGCATCTCTTCGCCCAACCACCTCAGTGCCGACCGTCTCGTGCGAGGACTTGAAGAAGACCTCGGCGGCGGAACTGTGATCCGCCGCAAGACCGAAGGCGTCCTCACGGACGAACACCGAACCACGCACGACGACCTCGCCTGACCGCTAGCGGTAGTCCCGCCTAAGCGCCACTCGCGCGCATCCGCAGTCGCCCAGACCCAAACCCCTGAGAACGTCCTGCGCCGGAGGTGTGCTCACGTGCACTCGGCGCAAACCACCAACCTGGAGCGTCCCCGGACTGCACACACGCTGGCTTTACGCCCGCAGTGTCGGCCCGGGGCGTTCCGCAACACGAAGGAGAAAGCAATAAGTGCAATGCAACCTGTAAACGGAACCGGCCTGCCCATTACGCCGGCCGAAATCATCAGCCCGACCGCGCCTCTACCGGCGAGCAGAGTCGAAGCCGTCGAGGCGAGCTTCTTCGAGAAAGCTGTCTGCCTGACGCTCAGCATCGGCCGCTTCGGCAACACCCGCAAGGCGCCGCTCACGAGTGTACAGGTCCAGGCCAACAAGAGCCGGCTCAGGCTGAGCAAGCAACTGCTCGTCTCGCCCGCGCTCGATAAGATCGAGAGCTACGACAACGGGCTGCGCTCCTGGGTCCAGTCCCGCTGCCTGCCCATGCCCGGTGTTTTCAGGGGCAGCTACTTGCTGCTGCTGGAAGCCATCGAGGAAGTGAACGCCCGCCTCGGGAAGGCCGAGAAGATCGAGCGCCGATCCTAATCGACGACTTCTGCGCGGCGTACCCGGCGGAGGTTCGCCTGGCGCAATCGGAGTTGAGCGAACTGTTCGAGGCGACGGACTACCCCGGGCTCAGCCGCGTCCGGCCGATGTTCTACCTCGACTACCGTTACTTCACGCTGAGCACGCCCTCGAGGCTGCGGGACTTCTCGGTTGTGCTCTTCCAGTAGGAACGCGATAAGGCCGCTCGCCTCTGGCAGGAGACGATGGACGCGGGCCGGCAGTTCCTGCGCGCGCTGATGCTCGAGCTGGTCAAGCACGCCCGCGAGCGGCTCGAGCCCGGGCCGGACGGCAAGCCCAAGGTGTTCCGCAACTCGCTCGTGAAGAACATCGATGAGTTTCTGGACACGTTCCAGATGCGCAACATTGCTGACGACACTGAACTGGCCGGGCTGGTCAGCCAGATGCGCAGTCTTGCCGCGGGTGTGGTGCCTGCCGATCTGCGCACGAGCGACTCGCTGCGGCGGCCGTGGGCGGCGGAACTCGGCCGGATCGAGACGTCAATCTCCTCGATGATCGTCGAGAAGCCGTCACGTCAGATCCGGTTCGCCGACTGAGGCGCGCGACTATGCCCACAGGTGGAAGCAGACCTCTGATCCGCGCCATCGCAACCGGCGCGGCCATCTTCATCGAACAAGTCGTCTCGGACCTGCTGAGCGGGCTTTACGAGTGGATGAAGAACCGCCGCGCGGCCCCGCGGCGCAAACCGAACAGCTGATTCTCCCATTGCGGCTGTTCCCTGCGCCTGTGAGACGCCGGGACAGCAGCGCCCTCCACAACGTCCACGGCCAGTCCGGCCGTAAACCAACAACCCATATCAACCCCGGCAACCCCGAACGCACGGCGAGAGAAGTGCTCTACCTACGCCGCTCGTCGTGCTTCGGCCCGGGCAACGATCGAAAGGCTCACGTTCATGTCAACGAACAATTCGAAATCATCTTCTGAAAGCACTGGCACAAGGACGGCGATCTACTGCCGGGTCAGTACGACCGAGCAGAACTGCGAGATGCAACTTCGCGAGCTGCGGGAGTACGTCGCGCGGCGCGGCTGAGATGTGGCCGGCGAGTACGTGGATACCGGCTTCTCGGGCGCGAAGGCCAACGCAGGACACAAGCGTTATGAGCGCGAGTTCGTCGGCGATGGCGGAGGCACGTATTGCGGCCGGCCCCGCCATCGCGAGGAGGCGATACTTGGAGGGGTATTCCGGGTCGAGTGTCCCTTCTCGGATCAGCAGAAGTCCCGCAGGCACCAGCAGCGCGAAGGCGCCGATCGCCGCCGACCTCCATTGCCCTGGCGAGGAAGACCACTCACCGTCGAACATCCGCTGCAGAAAATGGCGGACCAATTCGAACTGCACACTATGCGTTTCCTCCAGCCATCTCATGCCTGCATCACCTCCAGGATGTGGTCCGCCACCGCCCGATGGTTCTGTTCCCTCGTAAGCTGGCCGAAGATGCCCTCCAACGACGATTCATGCATCGACTCGCGCAGATGCTCGATAGAATCATGCGCCACCACCCGGCCTTTATTGAGGATCAGCACCCGCGAGCACACCTTTTCGAGCACATCGAGAACATGCGAGCTGTAGAGGACCATGCGGCCCCGTGCGGCCAGTGCTTCCAGCACCTCGCTGAGAACCAGTGCGGTGGTGACGTCCAGGCCTGACAGAGGCTCATCGAGAACCAACAAGTCGGGATTGTGCATTAGCGCGGCCGACAGGAGGATCTTCTGGCGCATTCCCTTCGAATAGGCGGATACGGGGCAATGCCGGTCCTCCCAGAGCGAGAACAGGTGCAGGAATTCATCGATCTTGGATTCCAGCATGGTTCGTGTAAGGCCTCGGAGCCGCCCGACGAGTTGGAGGTACTCGCGGCCAGACAAGTGCGGATACAGGTGCGGCTCCTCGGGAACGTATCCTAAGTACGGGCCTGAAAGCCCGGAAGATCTTCGATTACACTTCTGCCCTGAAAGCGCACTTGGCCCTCGCTCGGTTCGAGCAGGCCAATGATCATCTTCACGGTGGTCGTTTTCCCGGCGCCGTTCGGGCCGACGTACCCGAGGATTTCGCCCGGCTTGAGGGTGAAACTGACATCCTCGACCGCCGGGATGCCGTTAAACCGCTTCGTCAATGCACAACTTTCGAGCATCCGGCCTCCTGTCCCATAAACAGTTTATGGATACCAGACATATTGACACCTCGAGCAGCGAAAATGTTCCTGGCTCCACAGGAGAATCCGCTGCGGTGAGGCGGGGCCTCGTCATGGCTGAGCGCCGGAGCATCATCCTCTCTCCCACGGAGCGCACCGGCCCGGTCTGTGGCACGCTGGACTTCATGGCAAGACCGACGCTGCGGGTCGCACTCATCGGAACCGGTTTTATGGGCAAGGCTCACTCGAATGCGTACGTGCAGGCGCCGCACTTCTTTGATCTGCCCTTCGAGATCGAGCGGCGCGTGCTGTGCGCGCGCGACCGGGCCCGCCTCGATCAACTCGCCTCGGTGTGGGGGTGGGAGGAGACTGCGACGGACTGGCGCGCCGTCGTCGAGCGCGGCGATATCGACGCCGTCGATATCGCCGTCCCGAACGCCCTGCACGCGCCCATCGCCAGGGTCGCAGCGGCCGCGGGCAAGATGATTCTCTGCGAGAAGCCGATGGCGGTTTCGCTCGAGGAAGCCGAACGCATGGCGGCCGCGGCGCGCAACGTCCCAACGCTCGTCTGGTACAACTACCGCCGCGTTCCGGCGGTATCGTTCGCCAAGCGCCTGATCGACGAAGGCCGGATCGGCCGCGTCTTCCATTACCGCGCGAGATACCTGCAGCAGTCGGGTAACGATCCTACGCGCCGGCCCGGCTGGAAAACAGAAAAGGCTCAGGCAGGCTCGGGCGCCCGCGGCGATCTGCTTTCACACGTGGTCGATACTGCGCTCTGGCTCAATGGGCCGGTCGCCGAGGTCACCGCGCTGTCGCAGACCTTCGCCCCCGGCCGCGACGTTGATGACGCGTGCCTGGCGCTCGCGCGCTTCGAGAACGGCAGCGTCGGCACGTTCGAGGCCACCCGCTACGCCGTGGGCTGCCGCAACCGCAACATCTTCGAGATCCACGGCTCGAAGGGCATGCTGGCCTTCGACCTGGAGGACCTGAACCGGCTCGAGTTCTTCGACGCCACGGAGCCGCGTAATCTGCAGAGCGCGCGGAACCTCCTGGTGACCGGGCCCGACCACCCATACTGGAGCAACTTCTGGAAGCCCGGACACATCATTGGGTATGAGCACACATTCATCGCGGCGCTGGCGGACTTCCTCGCGGCAGCTTCACGCGGCGAGGAGTACCACCCGGATTTCGAGGATGGGCTGGCCGTGGAGCGCGTGCTCGACGCCGTCGAAAGGTCATCCACTTTGCGGGGCTGGGCGGCGCCTGAGATACTGAGGAACTAATAGTATGTTCACCTGGATATGTCCCAAGTGCCACAACGAGGTTGGGCCGGCGTACTCGGAGTGCCCCCGCTGCAATCCGCCGAAGATTGAGGCCGGGCAGGCTCCCGCGCCGCCTGCGGCGCAAGCTCCCGAGCCCGCGGCCGCTCCTCCGCCCACGCAGGCGGCCGCCTCAGGGGCTCCATCGCCGGCGCCTGTGATGCCTCTTCCTCCGGCTGTGCCGGCCGTTTGTGCGTGCGGCGCTCAGGTCCCGGCGGGCGCGAAGTTCTGCGGTGCGTGCGGGAGACCCACGGAATCCGCGGCCTCTGCGGCCCTGCCCGCTGCCGCTCCCGCTCAGCCTGCCGCGCCCGAAGCAACGCCTCCGCAGCCGCCTGCGCCGGTCGCCGTTGCGGCCCCGGCGCCCGAGCCTGCAGCCCCACCCGTGCAGCCCCCGGCACCTTCCACCGCCGTGCCTCCCTCGTCCGCGCCCGCGGCGGTTCCGGTCACGCCTCCTGCTCCGGTTCAGCCACCTCCTGCGGCAGCAGTCAATGCCGCGCCGCCTCTCACGTCCGAATCCCGGCCCTCGCCGTTTGCGCCCGTCTACGGCGCACCCCCGGGTGAGCAGCCCCCTGCGCCCGGCGTCGCCTCGTCGCAACTTTTCGAGCGGGTCCAGCGGCCGTCTCCCCCTCCGCCGCCGCCTCCAGCCATGCCTTTCGCCAAGCCGGCGGGACCTCCCGCGTGGGTGTTGGAAGACGCAGGCGCGGCGAATGAAGCCGTCCGCAGCGCCGTGCCGGAACGCAAAGTCTCGCTCCCGCTGTGGGCGCTGGGAACGATGTTCACGCTGGCGTTCATCGCCATTTTCCTTACGGTGATCGTGATCCGCCAGTCAGGAAGCCCGGAGCCCCCGGTCAAGCGGGCGCCGCCTATGGAGAATCCGTCAACAGCGGCCACGTCTGCGGCAATCGCCGCGAATCCGGCGCTGAAATATGTCGAGATCACCGGCCTGCGCCTGCTCGAAGACTCCGCGCAAAAAGCATGGCTGCAGTTCGTCATCGTGAACCACTCCGGCGGGGACCTGGGAGAGCTCTCGGGCAAGTTGAACCTCAAAGCCGTCACCTCGCAGAACCAGGAGCCGGTGGGAGTCTGCTCCTTCAAGGTCCCGCTCGGGCCCTATGAGGCCAAAGACGTGAAGGTCCAGGTCGAAACGAAGCTGCGCGTGTACGAGCTGCCGGACTGGCAATTCCTGCGCGTGGAGATCGCCGGGCCGTAGCCGGTGCGCTAGCCGAAGCACCTTTGCGGCGCACGATTTCCGTTTGCGGTCTTGTGCACGTACCGCCGCGCGGGCGCGGAAACCGCGACGGGCTACAATTGTTCTGTCATGCCCGCACGAGCTGCCGCAAGCAAGCAGAGCAACAAGCCGAAGACCGCCGCCGAACGGCGCGAGCGCGTCCTGCGGATTCTCGAAATCCTCGACGCCACTTACCCCGGCGCAACCTGCGCGCTGGTCCACAGAGATGCATGGCAACTGCTGGCAGCCACCATCCTCTCGGCTCAATGTACGGATAAACGTGTGAACGAGGTGACGCCCGGCCTGTTCCGGAAGTACCCCACCGTAACGGACTTCGCGCACGCAAACCAGGCTCAGCTGGCGCAGGACATTCGTTCCACAGGTTTCTTCAACAACAAGGCGAAGTCGCTGATCGGAGCGGCGAAGAAGGTACTCGCAGACTACCGTGGCAAGGTGCCGCGAACGATGGAGGAAATGCTCGCCATCCCCGGCGCCGCCCGGAAGACGGCGAACGTTGTGCTCGGAACCGCCTACGGCATCGCGGGCGGCATCGTGGTGGACACGCACGTCCAACGCGTCTCGCAGCGCCTGGACCTGACGAAAAACTCCGACCCGGTCAAGATCGAGCAGGATCTCATGAAAATCGTCCCGCGGGAAAGGTGGATCCTGTTTTCGCACCAGCTCATCCTGCACGGCCGCGCGTTGTGCGTGGCGCGCAAGCCGCGCTGCGCCGAGTGCCCTCTCGACCCGCTCTGCTACGCAAAGGACAAGACAGAACCATGATCAGCAGGCGGTGTCGCGATCACGGCGCCGCGAGCACTGCCTCCGACACCGGATCGCGATACAGCAGCTTCAGACCGCGTTTCTTCACAACCACCGCGTCTTCGGGCAGCAGCACGTAGTAGTCGTACGCGCCGTCGGGTCCGTCGCGCGTCACCGGTTCGAGCCAGTCCAACCGGTCCTTCGCGCGGTAAAACTCCAACGCGGACTGAAACTGCCAGTTGACGCCGAGGCGCACGCGCCGGCCCGGGACCGCTTTGTGCAACTCCATCACGCGGGACACGATGCGGCGGGTGCCGGCATCGTAGTTCCATTCGGCATACTGATCCGTGGTGAACCCGGCAGCGAAAGGGATGAGCGTGAGGAGTGTCAGGGCGGCGCACACGGCTCCCGTCACCTTGAACGGGGCCGCCATACGCCAGAGCACCGCCGCGAGCACAACCACGCCTAGCGAGAACAGCGGCGGCCAGTAAACACCCGTGCGGCCGAGCGGCAGCGGCACGCCGAACCAGCGGTGCGCCGCGAACACCGCCGCGAAGCTCAGGCCGAACGTGCCTCCCAGCAGGAACAGCGAGCGCTCCACGATAGCGGATGCCTCGGGGCCGCGCCGGCGTATCCAGCGCAAGAGGGCGAGCGCAGCCGCGGTCCACAGCAGCACCGCGAGAACCGGCACCAGGAATGCGGTTGCAACACGCGGCCAGGCCTCGAAGTAGGGTACCCGGCCAAGAAGGCCGTCGACCGAAGGCCGGTGGAGAAGCGAGATCACCACTATGTTTTCGATCATCTCGTGAAGGGACCGCGCGCCGTAGTAGAAGTTCTGGTTGGTCGCTTGCGTGAGCGGCAGGATGACGATGAGAAACGCGGTCACGAAGCCGGGTCCCCACAGGCGGTCGAGCACCATCTGGAAGCGGTCGCCAAAGCGCGGCGGCGTGCGCCCGGTAACGAGCGCCAGGCTGAAGACCGACGCCGCTGCGACTACCGGCACGAGAAACACGAGGTTCGCCGCCACCGCGAGGCCGAAGACCACGCCCGCGCGGTAAAGCACATGGAGCGGCGGATCGTAGTCCTCTACCAGAAAACGCGCGAGCAGCACCAGGCCCCAGAAGAAAAAGCCGAGCGCCAGGCTGTAGCCGCGGGCCGCCGACAGGTAGTCGAGCACGAGAGGGTTCAGCGCGACAGTGGCGACCGCGAGCAGGCACAGCCACCCGCGCCCGAGCGCGAGCCGCGCGAGCCGCCACACCATGATCAGGAACAGCAGGCCGCCGAGCAGGCTGGGCGCCCGCAGGCTGAACTCGGAAAGCCCGAACCACCGCGTGGTGAGGCGGCACAGTAGCGTGTGCAGCACGTGATGGTTGGCATCGTACTCCGTTAAGGCCCGCAGGATCGGTCCGGAGACGAACTTGTTGTACGTGAAGGCTTCGTCCGCCGTGATGGATTGCGTTGCGGCCCGGTACACGTTTACCGCGAACAGTCCCACGACGAGCAGCAGGCAGAGAATCTGGCAGGCGGTCTTCACGCGATCCTTCATCGTAACGCAGGAGTGCTCGAGCCTTCGTTATACTGGCAGCGTCGTGCGCTCCGAGGCGTTCCTCTTCATTGCCGCAAGCCTGTTCGCGTGCGCCTGCACGAACGCGCCGGACCCGTTTCCCCCGCCCATGCAGCGGCCGGCCGTAGCCGGCGAGACGAAGCCCGCGGAGATTCGCACTTTCCTCGCCATGAGCGATCCCGAAGCGCCCGCCGCGATCGTAGCTGACGTTCAGAGCGCGGTCGAAGGCACGGGCTGGCGATGGACGCACCAGAATCCGGAGCTGCGTTTTAAACTGCCGGACACCAGGCGGTGGAAGTTCGCCATTGATTTCTCGCTGCCCAAGCCGAATTTCAAGGACACCGGCCCGGTGACGATCTCGTATTTCATCAACGGCAAGCTGCTCGACAGAGTGCGCTACACCGCGCCGGGCGATCTGCACTACGAAAAACCCGTGCCCGCGGCGTTCCTCGAGGCCGGCGGCTACAACCAGGTCCGTGCCGAGGTGGATCCTCCCTGGATCGCGCCTTCCGATAAGGCGAAGCTCGGCTTCGTGCTGCACCGGGCGGGGTTCATTCACTGATGGCCGGGCCCGTTCCAATCCTGTTCGGCGCCGCTCTGACCGTAGCGGTCATGCTCGCTCTCGGACGGCTGGTGCTCGGCGCGTTCCGCGTGCCGTTGCGCCGTGGCGAAGAGTGGTGGCTGGCCTTGTACCCGGGCGCGGCGTGCCTGAGCACGCTCGTGTTTGCGCTCTCCGCCGTGCGGCTTGCGCGGCCGTGGGCCTTCGCCGTGCTCGCGGCGCTCTCTCTGGCCGTGGCGTTCGCGCGCGGCGCGCTGCGGCTCTCCGCCGGGCCCTTGCCGAAGTACGGCCGCTCCTGGCGCATTCTCTTCTGGATCGTCTTCGCCGCCTTCACCTACCTTTACTTCTTCAATGCGATGGCGCCGGAGATGAGCCCGGATGGCTCCACCTACCACCTCGGCGTGATCGCGCGCTACTTGCGCGCGCACGGCTTCGTACGCATCACCACCAACATGTACGCACATCTCTCGCAGGGAACGGAGCTGCTCTACATGTTCGCGTTCGCGTTCGGGAAACACTCGGCCGCGGCGCTGGTGCACTTCGCGTTTCTCGCGTCGCTGCCGTTCACCATGCTCTCGTACGCGCGCAGATTCGGGCTCCCGGCCGCGGCGGGAGTCTCGGGCGCCCTGCTCTTCTACGCCTGCCCCATCGTAGGCTACGACGGCGCCACGGCCTACATCGACGTGGCCGTGGCGGCGCTGCTGTTCGCCATCTTCTATCTGCTGCAAATCTGGGTTGAAGAGCGCCGCACGGGCCTGCTCGTGCTCATTGGCCTGCTCGCGGGCTTTGCGTATGGGATGAAGTACACGGCCTTCGTCGCGGCGCCGTACGCGGTGATTCTCATTGCGTGGAAGTCGTGGCGGAAAGGTCAGAAGATCCTGCGGCCCGTGGTGCTGGTGTCGGCCTGCGCCCTCGCGATGATGGCGCCGTGGCTGGTCCGGAACTGGATGTGGTACGGCAATCCGCTCTCGCCGTTCTACAACAAATGGTTCCCGAATCCGTACGTGCATGCCGGGTTCGAAAAGGATTACCGCGAGCAGCTCGAGAACTGGAACGGCGTCACGAATAAGGCCGATATTCCCCTGGAGGTCTGCGTCCGCGGCGAGAAACTGCAGGGAGTGCTCGGCCCTGTCTTCCTGCTCGCCGGGATCGCTCTCGCCGCGCTGCGCTTCCGGCAGGGGCGGCAGTTGCTACTGGCCGCGGCGGTCTTCCTCATCCCCTATCCTTCGAACATCGGCGCCAGGTTTCTGATTCCGTTTCTGCCGTTCGTGTCGCTCGCCATGGGAATGGTGGTTGCGAACTGGAAGGCCATGGCGCCGCTCATCGTTCTGGCGCACGCACTGAGCGCCTGGCCGCCTTACATGACGGTCTGGTGCGGGCAGTACGCGATGCGGCTCACGCGAGCGCCCGTAAAGGCGGCGCTGCGCATCGAACCGCAGGACCACTACCTCATGCGCGAGTCGCCCGGCTACGCCGTCGCCAGGTTGATCGAGGAGAAGGTGCCGCCCCAGGCCAAGGTGCTGGTGTACACGGCGCCCGCCGAGGCCTACACGTCGCGCGAGATCCTCGTGAGTTACCAGGCTTCGTTCAACAACAACCTCTCGGATCTGGTGTGGGCGGCGCGCACCGCGGACTGGCAGCCCACGCGCCGCCTCACTTTCCGCTTCGCCGCCGAGGCGCTGCGCCGGGTTCGCGTCGTCGAGACCGCCAGGCACCCGGTGGATTACTGGAGCATCAGCGAATTCCATGTCATGGGCGCCAAGGGCGAGCTTCCGCGCGAGCCGCAGTGGCGGCTCGAAGCGCGCCCGAACGCTTGGGAAGTGCAGTTGGCGTTCGACAACAATCCCATGACCCGCTGGCGCAGTTGGGAGCCCATCCGGCCGGGTCAGTATGTGAAAATCGATTTCGGCCGGCCTGAGACCGTGTACTCCGTGGTGCTCGACACGACGCCCGATCAGTGGTCGGCCAGGCTGCACGTAGAAGGCCAGGGCGAAACGGGCGCGTGGCACGTTCTCGGCGGCGAGCCGGAAGCATCCGAGTTGCCTCCACCGCCTGCTGTCCGCCGGCTCGTCACGCGCGAACTGCGCTGGCAGGGCGTCGAGTACCTGCTGATTCACGACTTCGACCTGATCGGGCCGGACCTGCGCGAACACACAGCGGAGTGGGGCGTTACCGTCGTTGGCGAGCGAGGCGCCGCACGGCTGTACCACGTGGAGTAATAGCATGGACCTGTTTCTGGGAGTGGACGGAGGGCAGTCGAGCACCATCGCCGTCATCGGCGATGAGACAGGCCGCGTCGCCGGCTGGGGCGCTGGCGGCCCGTGCAACCACGTCACCGGGCCGGAAGGCCGGGAGAAGTTCGTCCACGCGCTGACGGAGTCGGTGGGGGCTGCGTGCGCGCGGGCCGGCGTGAGTCTGGCCGCCGTGGAATTTCGCGCTGCGTGCTTCGGCCTGAGCGGCGGCGCGGAGGACAAGCGGGCGCTGATCGCGGAACTCGTCCGGACGCGCGACGTGGTCCTCGAAATCGATGCCGTCGTGGCTCTCGCGGGCGCCACCGGTGGCGAACCGGGCATCATCACCATTGCCGGCACCGGGTCCATAGCCTTCGGCCGCAACGCCGCCGGAAAAACCGCCCGCGCCGGAGGCTGGGGGTACGTCTTCGGAGATGAAGGCGGAGGTTTCGACCTCGCCCGTCAGGGCCTGCGCGCCGCGCTTCGCTACGAAGAAGGATGGGGACCCAAGACCATGCTGCACGCCCTGTACCTCGAAGCGGCCGGGGCCAAGAGTGCGAACGAGGTGCTCCACAAGTTCTACAGCACCGATTTCTCGCGCCCCCGCATCGCCTCCTTCGGAAGGTTCGTCGGGAAGGCAGCCCTGGAGGCGGACGCGGTAGCCAACGGCATCCTGCTCAAGGCGGCCGCGCAACTCGCCGCGCTGGCCTCCGCGGTGCGCAGGCAGTTGTTCGAGCCGGGCGCCGCGGTCAGAGTGGCGCACATGGGCGGCGCGTTTCAATCCGCGTTGCTGCGCGAGCAGTTTCGCCTCCTCGTGGAGCAGGAGCAGGGAAACATCTGCGGCCCCCCGCTCTATGCGCCCGCCGCCGGCGCGCTGCTCGAAGCGTATCGCGCCGCCGGCCTCAAGCCGCAGCTCTCGAACATTCCCGACATCAAGAAATGATGTGCCCGGGAAGGCCGCGACGCCGGAGCGCCGGCCGCCTTCACACCACGCCGGATTCTTCGAGCACCAACTCGCCCCGATCGGCGTCGAGCGTCGCCATCGCTCCCATCGGAAGCGTGAGCTGGTCGTCGGTGTGGCCGAACGTCAGGCCTGAAAGCACGGGCATATCGAGCGGCCCGAGGATCTGATCGAGCACTTCGCCGAGCGAAAAGCTCGATTCGAACGCGGGCTGGAACTCGCGCGGGCGGCAATCCGTGCACTCGCCGAAGACGATCCCCGCGGCGGCCTGTAGCTTGCCCGCCAGCCGGAGTTGGGTCAGCGCGCGGTCGATGCCGTAGGGCTGCTCATCCACATCCTCGAGCAGCAGGATGCGGCCGCGCGTGTCGATCTCGTAAGGCGTCCCGAGCGTGGTGGAAATGAGCGTCAGGTTCCCGCCGGTGAGACGGCCGCGCGCGCGCCCCGGGCGCACCGTCCGCAGCGTGTGGGCGGGGCGCAGAGGATCGCTCGCGGGCGGGTTCGTCAGCGCGCCCGCGGGCCGGCTGTCGAACAGCGCCCGGCGAAACGCGTTGCGCGTGAACTCGGAAAAACCCGAGATCATGACCGGCCCGTGGAACGTCGCCAGGCCGGCGTGCTTCTGAATCGCCAGGTGCAGCGCCGTGATGTCGCTGTAGCCCAGGAACACCTTCGGGTTTCGCCGGATCAGGCCGTAATCGATACGGTCGAGCAGGCGCTCGCTGCCGTACCCGCCCCGGATCGAGAACACGCCCTTCACGGCCGGATCCGCGAACATGGCGTGCAGGTCGTCGAGCCGCTCCTGGTCCGAGCCGCCGAGATACCCGAACCGCTTCGCCACGTTGCGGCCCATGCGCGGCTTCAGCGAGAAATACTCGACCGTGCGCGCAGCGAGGACGAGCCGGTCCGGATCGGAGACGTAAGTGGCGGGCGTGATCAGGCCCACGGTGTCGCCGGGCCGCAGCGCGGGCGGGCGGATGAGGTCAGCCGGGACCTGCTGCGCGCCCCGCGCGGCAACTACGGCGCCGAATCCGGCAAGAAAAGACCTGCGTCCGAGCATGCCGCGAACATAGCACAGCTTCCTGTATTGACGTTCGGGTGCGCATCCCACTACGATGGGGAAACAAGCGGAACCTGTTCTGTTTGGCTCTGCGGCTCAAATTGCGGGCCGCGGGCGCTTGGCCTTCCGCAGCCGGCCCGGGAGCCGGCCCCCAGGGAAAGGCCGCGAAATCAACTGGCGACAAGGAGACCATCGATGGCTGACGAAATCACACAAGTTGCGTTTTACATGGCGGCGATCCCGAACAAGGCCGGCGAAGGCGCGCGTATCCTCGGCGCGCTGAAAGATGCCGGAGTGAACCTGGTGGGCTTCCTGGGTTACCGGAAGAGCGCCCGGAACGCTGAGGTCATAATCGTTGTGGACGACAAGGCGCCCAACCTCGGCCCTATCGGGAAGAAGGCGGGCGTGGCGCTGGGCAAGAGGTCGAAGGCGCTGTGGCTGACCGGTGAGGACCGCGCCGGAGTCGGCGCCGACGTGCTCTCCAAGCTGGCGGGCGCGGGCGTCAACGTCGTGTCCCTGCACGGTATCACGGCCGGCGCGGGCCGCGTGGGCGCGCTGCTCGTCGTCGAGCCCGCCGACTTCAAGAAGACGCTGAAGGCGCTCGCCTAGCAAACACTTCGGAGCACAGGAGCCGGATGAGAGCAGGGTGCTTCCGGCTCCCGCTGCATTGTCCGCCGGTACCGCGCGAGTCTAACCTGCTTCTCTCACACGGTTTCGTCGTGAGGCGCAGGAGATGCCCATGGATACGAGGCGCGCGAAGGGAGCCGCCCGGAGGCGTACTTGAACAGTACGTCGAGGACGGCGACCGAGCGCAACGAAGTAGACATGGGCAGATTGTGCGTCGCAACAGACAGCGTGTGAGAGAAACAGGTCAAGTGCGCGCGTGCAGTTCTCCGCGCTTCAGCCAATTGGCCAGAAACAGCGCGGCGATCACGAACGCCGGCCCCGCGATCGTCAGGATCCACGAGAATTTCGTGGCCGCCGGAATCGGCCGCCCCAGCGCCCAACTCACATACAGACTGCCGGCGCCCGCATAGAGCAGCGCGCCGATCCATTCCCAACGCCAGGCCAGCACCAGCGCACCGATCAGCACGAATGACGGGATCAGGTGCATGACCAGCGCGAGCAAAGTCGCCCGGAAACCGCGGCTCTCATCGAACACATCGAGAGTAAACATGCTGAGAAAAGCGATAAAGAGGATGGAGAGCGCGCGAGGAGACCAGAACAACACGCGCCTGCCGAGCTGAGTCATACCGCCTCCGGAAACGAAGTGTACACTACACCGGGCTATGAAGAACCTGCGCCACAGGGTTACAGTGAGAATCTTCCGTTCATATACTCGCGTTAATGTACAATGGAGGAAATCGCGCCGGCGGTTCGCTCACAAAGCAAACCTCGCATTCGGTCTGGGGCGCCGGTGCTTCGGTGACCGCCTTTCCTGCTCGCGGCTTCGGGGGTGCGTATGCGGCATGGCGTTGCGAAAAAAGGGGATGACGCCGAGGCGTCAGGGTACTTCGATTGGAGCGTTGCGGAGCGCGGCATCTCGATCCGCCTCAGCTTCTCTGTCATCGCTCGTCTCGAATCCGACGTCATGAAGGGCTTCTGGGCCGTTCCCAGGCGAGGCGCCGAGGTCGGCGGCGTTCTGTTCGGCCGCGTCGCGCAGGAGCCTGAACGCGTCGTCATCATCGATGACTACAAGGCGGTGGAGTGCGAGTACCGCCGCGGCCCGTCCTACGTGCTCTCTGAGTCGGACCGCAAGCGGCTCAAGCGCACACTGCGCAAATCCTCCGGCGAGCGCCGCGCGGTTGGCTTCTACCGCAGCCACACCCGCCCCGGACTTTACCTCGACCAGGACGATCAGGGCCTCGTGGACTACTACTTCCAGGACCCCGCGTCCGTCTTCCTCCTCATCCGTCCTCACGCCGGCAAGCCGGGCGTCGCCGGTTTCTTCTTCCGCGAAGAGGGCGACCTGCGCCGTCATTCCACCTACCGCGAGTTCCCCTTCAGCCGCGCCGGGTTGCTGACGCCAGCGGGCGTCGCGGAAGCCGAGCCGGAATCGCAGGCGCCCAGAGCGCCGGCGGCGGTGCAGACCATATCCGGCGCGGCACGGACGCCGCACCCCGAGCCGGTAAGCCGGCCCACCGCCTCGGGGAAGACGCCCCTCGAGATCGCGAGCAGGGCCCCAACCGCCCCTGTCATCAAGCTCCGCTTCGCCGCACGCTGGCCCTGGGCCGCGGCCGTCGCACTGGCGGTCCCGCTGCTCGCCATCGAATACGCCGTCCTCGACGCGCAAGCGCGCCGCGCCTCCGTCGCCGGGTCGCGGGACTTCTCTCCTGCCTTGCACATCGAGCGCAACGGCCGCTACCTGCGGGTCAACTGGAACCGCAACGCAGCCGCCGTCCGCCAAGCCAGCCGCGGGTTGCTCGAAATCACCGATGGCCCCTACCGGAGAGCCCTCGCCCTCGACTCCCGGCAGCTTCAGACGGGCAGTTTCGCGCACTCGCCCGCGGGTTCCGACGTCAGCTTCCGGCTGGAGTTGGTCGCCGCCAATACATTGGTCAGCGAATCACTCCGCGTTGTGGAGAATCCTGCGCTCTCACGCCCGGAGCCGGCTTCCGAAGCGCGCGCCGCGAACACCAGGATCGACGAGTCGCTCCGCGTCGCGGTGAATCCCGCATCGGCGCGTCCTGAGCCACAAGCGGAAGCGCGAGACCGTTCGCCCGGCCAACGAATTGCCGCGGCAACTTCACTCCCGTCGAATGACCTGCAGAACGCGCCGGGGACCAGACCGTTGAGCCCGCCTCCGCCGCCGCACGTAACGGCCGGCCCGCCGGCACGGCCATCACCCGTGCGACGCGCGCCCATGCGCGAAGCCTCGCAGCGCTGGTTCGACGACGGCCTCTGACGAGCTCTCAACTACGCGCCGCAGGCTCACGTCGCGCACGCTTCACCTCATCCGTTCCGAGCCGGTAGAGTAGGAGAGAGGGCGACGCAAAGCGCGACCCACTCTCCCCTCGTCGAACCGGAGGTGCAGATTTCCCGCGTCCGGCTCTCCTGAAAACTCTCGCCTCAGGCATGCACAAGCTCCGAGAGAC